>Ga0256845_1002796_pt1 | contig 12295 bp, 8 predicted proteins | sample RiftiametaG_FD_189101 | JGI IMG/M metagenome (GOLD analysis project Ga0256845, IMG submission 189101) | Tube worm associated microbial communities from hydrothermal vent at the East Pacific Rise, Pacific Ocean - Riftia | ecosystem: Host-associated > Annelida > Integument > Unclassified ... | reverse complement strand
ATCTGACATAACCATAATCGTCATCAACACTGGGTCTATATCTTCTCCTCTTGCTATCGCACGAAGCAACATCATTTTTGCTTTTTTATCAGTAGTGTCATATCTCTCTAAAGTATCCATGATAGGTACAGGAGCAAGTTCAAGAAGAGCTACACTAGATTGTTTCAAAGCTTTCATAGAAGAGCTATCTTCTTTGTTTATGTTTATGAGTAGATGCTCACCTCTGCTTGCTTTTCCCAACTGTCCACTTATGCTCATCAAATCCCCAACTAAACCAAAAGCACTACCCACTTTTGCTAGTTTTGAACTCTTTACATGTAGAGATTTTTTTGAAAATGGACTCTGTGCTTTCATAGATTTATTTATGCTCTTTACAGTAGCCTTTGAAACACCTTCACTGTTTTTAATTCTCTCTAAAAATTCACCCTTTTGAGATGGGGTCAACTCTTTTGTGACCTTTTTTAAACGTTCTTGAATCTTTTTTAAATTTTGTGGCTCTTCTGTAGCTTGAACTGACAAAAGAAGTGCTTCAGTCATATTTGATTGAGAACTTAAATACTTATTCATTGAGTGTACCGTGGCTGAGTTTATTGCTCTTTTTTGTACCGATACTTCTTGACTTGGAGCTCTTGTTTTTGCTTTGTTTGGCAAATCTGATGAGCTTATGTCAATTCCAAGCATTTGAGCCATTCGACTGTTAGCATCTATAGATCTGTCTTGATATTTAGAGTTTTGAGCATTTATCTGTTGCAGTTTTGCCTCTGTTAATTGTCTTTGCTTCCACTCTTTTGTGCCCTCCTTATTGAAATTTGGATTTTTTTTCATCTCCATCAAGTCTTCAGAAAGATTAACACTCTTTATCTTCTTTTTATCAATAAATCTTCCCATCTCATCTTTATATGCTGCAATCTCTTTTAGAGTTGGTTGCTCACCATTTCTTGATTTTTTCTCATATCTTGCTGAGTCTGGGTCACTATAAGCGTCATTTTGTATCTTGGATATCTCTTTAAAAGTTTTTCTATCTACTCCATCAGGATCAACCATAAAATCAATATCATTAACGCCTGTCCAATTAGTTCCTCTAGGAACATCTAAACCCTGTTTCCTCAAATGAGCTTCGAACTCTTTGTTAAAATCACCCTGTATCGCTTTTACCTGCTCTACTGAAGTGGCATTAGTTATAAAGTCACTATCAGTTCCTGCATCATAAGACTTTGTCATATCTCTTTTTTGCACAACCATAGTTGCACCATTTTGCTTGCAAACTTTGGCTCCCAAATCTTGAACAAATGAACTATAGTAGTTTTGAGTTTTTTGGTACGAACTATCACCAATTTGTCCATTTATTCTCATCTGATTTATAACTGCATTATTTTTCAAAATCAGTGCTTTTTGTTTTGGCGTTGCATTATCATGGTTAAAAGCATACATAGCATCTAAAAGTGCATCATCCCAAGAGAAAAGATTAGTTAAAAGTAACAGTGTTAAAAGTAACTTTTTCATTTCTCACCTCTATACTTTGCCACTAAAAACTTCATATAATCTTGCTTTTTACTGTCTTTACTTATATCTATAAGCCAATCTAAAATCTCAATGGCATGTTTTTTATTGCCTTCATTTTTATGTATAACTGCCCAAATAATCCAGATATCAGTATTGTTTTTATCATACTCTTCAAGAACCTCATCTATGTATTTTAGTAACTCCAATTTTTTATTGAGTGCTATATAGCTAACGGCAAAAGGATAAAGAGTGGTATAGTCCATCACCTTTTTTTTGTATGTTTTAAAGATATATTTATATCTTACTATTGCTTCTTTATAACGACCTAGAGAGAAAAGTGTTTGAGCGACCATAAGCTGAGAGTTATAATCTTTAGGCTCTATTATCATAGCTTGTATAAAAGAGGTCAGTGCAAACTCCATCTGCAGTTGAGTTTTAGTTTCACTCAGAATCATACCTTTTAAAAACCAAAGTTTACTGCTGTTTGGCTCAATCGTGATAGCGCTATCTATATTAAAAAGTGCCTTGTGGTACATCTTTGGTTTTTTGGTTTCTTTCCAAGTTTTGTAATACCTCAAAGAATTATCATAAAGCTCATTTACAAACTCAGGGTATGCATCTTCTATCACTACCTTCGTGTCTGTTCTCTTCTTTTTTATATTTAGTAGTTGAATTTCATACTTAACAAAATAAATTTTTTCAATACGGCTATATAACAGTTTTTTTGAAATAACACTAATCAATTCTTGTTGTAACTCTCTTTTACCTGCTACTGTTTTTAAATCATTTATGCTCTTTTTTTCGATTAAATTAACAATTTTATCTTTTATAACATCTGTTATTATATCTCTCTTTTGTTTATTTGTAGGAGTCAATTCAGCATACATATTGATGTTCAATAAAGCTCTATTATTATCTGTTTCTATTAGCAGGTTAATTGGCAACATATAAGACTTATTCTTCCCTGCATTTATCGTTGTCAGTAAAAAACATATACTCAAAACAATCAAAATTAACTTTTTCATTACCACAAATCCTCAACTAACAATTTTTCCTCAAATACAGCAATATCTCTAGCATACTCGCTATATATATTCATCCAACCTTTCCAACCATCGCCATTTGGATTTTCACATCCCATACGAACTTTTAAAAGCTCTTTTGTTGTTTTTATACCATCATCTGGGTTTTGAACTACTCCATTTTCGTTTATAAAAAATGTAGACTCTACACCTCCATAAATCTTATACCAGTATTGGTTGTCTATATAGTTTTTGGCCTTATAGCTATCTATAAATTTCCCTATGACTGAGCCAATAGCCACTTTACATCTTCCTTCATCTTTAAACTTTCCAATTGCAGTTACACCATAAAGAGTATCTGTTAAGCTAGAAGTCTTTATATGATAAGAAGAGAACATAGAAGATGGTTTTGGTGGTTTTATACCATTTTTACTATCGCCTCTAAATGGTTTTAAAAGACTCAAACCAAATGGTCGCATATAATCAGCTTTTACCTCTATCTCTTTTCCAAAGTATTCACCAAAAAAAGGCTCTTTTTCAACAGCTTCTGCTATAGCTAACTCTTTTGCAGGAAAATCAATCACCTCAATTTTTCCTACACTTCCAGAACAGGTAATCTTGTGTCTAATCCCTTGTAGATTTTCCATGTTATCTATATCACAAAAATTATTTTTTAGTGTTGGAGAGTTGATTACTCCAAAATCTATATACTCAAAAGGCTCACCATACTTATCTGTAGCTTTTTTGGTTCTTCCTCCACCCAAGTCTTGTAAATATCCTCTCATAAAGCTAATACAACCTTCATCATCATCAAAGTAGTGAACCGCTCGTAACCGATAAAGAGTGTGGCTAATTGGAGAAAGTTTTACACTTACTCTTTCAAATACTCTATCACTCTTTTTTGCATAATCTATTTTTATCTTGTCATGAGAGTATTTGATATTTCCTCCATATACATAACCATCATAGTTTGTATTTACCAACTCATCAGGAAAACTATCTCCTAAAATCAAGCCAAATGCTTTTTTGCGAGCTGGAGTTTCATCAAGTTTTTTAAATCTTCTTTTTTTATAATAATCCACTTTCGGCTTTAAAAATTTTACTAAACCAGCACCCTCTTTGCTACCACTTTTTTTAGATAAAAATGCCCATTTATAAGCTGCTAGATAGTTTTTTTCTACCCCTTTACCCTCATAATACATCCTTGAAAGCCAGTTTTTGGCTGTATTGCTACCACTACTTGCTCCCAAATATAACCATCTAAATGCTTTATTATAATCTTGTTTGACTATTTTCCCTTCATAGTAGTTTGATCCTACATATGCCATAGAGTGAGCTTTGCCATCTTTAGCTAGTTTTAACTGTTTTTCAAAACTGCTTGCAAAAATCCCTACATGTAAACAAAGAAGTACTACTAAAACTCTTACCATTTAAAATCCTTCATCTCATACTTTTCACCATTAAAATCAAACAAAAACTCTGGAGTGTGTTCGAATTGTGGTGCTTTTAACTTAATACCAATAATCTTCTCTACTTTTTCTCTATCACTAAATATAGGCAAGTTTTTTATACTTGAAAAATAACTTAACGCCTTTAAGGCTTTTGAATGATACGGAGTATTCTCTTTTAAAGTTCTATATGCATACCCATCTCGTCCACGACTCAAAAGATAGTTTGTCTCAAAGATAGCGAGTAGTTCTTGATTCTCTTTTGTGTTATTTTTAGGATTTTTTTGCATCAAAGTACGAAAAAGCTCCATAAAAGGTAAGTGTTTGTTTGCAAAGTTTTTATATGAAGAGAAAAATATATAAGTTATGGCTGAATCTTGCATGTACTTATCTATTATTCTCGTCTGCTTTGCCAGCTCTTTAAAAACCATCAAATCTATAAAACGGTTATATCCTTGTTTTAATACTCTTGTATACTTGGACTTACTAGGGTCTAAAAAGAGTTTATGGTAACTATTTTTAAACTCTTTCGCATCTTTTTTTATCAGTCTTTTAATCTGAGTTAAACCATCTTTTTCACTCTTGGTTGCTATAATCACTATGGCACTCATCAACTCTTTTTGCATGTCTACATGTAGCGTCTTTAAACTAGTAACCTTGCCACCTTTGCTAGCCAATGTGACATAAACTCTCTGTCCAGCTTTAGGATAATAATATATCTCTCCACCAACCATAGGTTTATCAGTTGCACTATAACACCACCCTTTAAACTGCTCTTGTGGTTTTACTTCACCATCACTTTTTATGAGCTTAAAAGTTATCTCCTTTTGGATTTTATGCTCTGTTTTATCAACAATTTTTACATGCACTATCTCGGCCTCTGCCTTGATTTGTGATTCATCAATCATCTCTTTATAATACTCTGGAGGCATAACACCAAAACACAAAGAACTAATCAAAAATACCCATATAAAATACTTCATAATTTAATCCAACAACTTTATTGCATTGCTCTTTTTACTCTCTTTTGGAGCAACTTTTTTCTCTTTTTTCTCTATCTTATTCCCATCTATATCAAATATAAAAAATTCATCTACAGTTGAACTGTTTTTTCCAAACTCACTCTCTTTCATGTCTAATGCAACTGCTAGCTTACCAATTTCTTTACCAAATGGTGTTGTAAAAAGTGTAAAACCATTCATGTTTCTTTTTAATTTTTTTGAGATTGGCTGCATATCAAAAAGTATATCATAGCCTTCATCTTTACCAATGCTAAGAAGATATAGGGCTTCAGAAAGAGTAATCAAATCTTTAAACTTTTTTTGTGGAATTTTTAGTGATTTCATGTATTTTATCATCTCATTTGCTTGTTTATAATATCCTCCAAAGTATGCGTATGTCATATATATCCTAAAGGATTCATATAAATTTCCATCAAAATTTTTATGTCTCTTTATGTACCTAACCAAGAAATAAGAGTTATATGATATCCCGTTTATTTCAAATCCATAATATGCATTTAAATTTTTATACTGCGTATCTATTAACTTATCTATTGTCTTTAATGCTCGTTTTTCAAAACTTGCTTTTATTAGTTTATTGATTTTGCTCAACAATTTATTAATTTTTATAGTATTTTCTGTTATAACTTTCAATTTTATCTCTATTTTTTCACTCTCTTTGTCTTTATAAACAACTAAAATATCACCTTTTATCTCTGATTTATCTACTTTTTTAAAATCTTTTATACCATGTTTATCACTTCCAACTTTTATACACTCATCTTCTTCTATAGCAAAATGATACAGCCTTTCATCACCTAGAATATAGAGTGTTTTCTCGTTAATCCAACCTATATCTCGCAAGTTTCCATTAATTTTGAAACCATCTTTACAGATCATACTTGAAGTTTTCGTATCAAAAACTCCTCCATTATCCCAATATTTTTTACCAGATTTATCTTCGTATGAATAGTGTAAAAAAAGTCTGTTTTTATTCCATGCTGCATTATAAGTAATAAGTTCTTTATAGCCATTTTGAACCTCATAAATAGACCTATTTTTATCATTTACACGTAAAAAAATCTCTATCTTTGGATTTGTAGGAGGTATATAGTTTATCTGCTTTTTTGCTTTAGCAAATTTAACTAGATACTTACCATTCTCATCATAAAAACTACTCTCTTGCGCAAAAGAGAAAATAACTATAAAACTCAATAAAAATAGTGCTTTTTTCATCATTTATATCCTATCTCTGGATCATACTTGCCCCATCCCCAATATGGATTTGGTTGCAGGTCATAACCTCTTAGTTTTTGCATATGAAAGTATGCTTTTATCTCTGCTTCACTCTTCATAACTGCTACCTTACCATCTGGAGAGTATGCAGTTAGTGGAAAATCAAGTTTTGAGCCTTTATTCATAAAGCTAGCCTCTCCACCATGATGAACTAGCTGTCTATCTTTGTACTTCTTTGATTTCGTCGCTCTGTTCATGTCATCTATCGTGCCCATCTCATTGTGATTTACATTGCCCATAAGCTCATCATTTTGCATAATTTTAGCTTTCTTTTTAGATCCAACAGTGAGAAGATCAATATCAGCTGCAAGATAGTTTCCATTCATATCTGTTAAGACTTCAAAAGGCTTTGCATTTTTCACATCATACGCTTTAAGAATATCCTCACTTACTTCTTCTAGACTTTCAGTTACGATTTTGCCATCTGCTGTTTTAAAAACTGCAATAGATTCATCACTACCTTTTTTAAATATCTCTATACCTTCTAATCTTATATTGTCTCTTGTAACTATCAACTGTTTTGAACTAACTTGCTGAGGTGTTATAGTGACTCCATCAACCTCTACAGTCTCTAAAGACTCATCAACTTTTTTTTGAAATTTTGCTATCTCATCTGCATCACTCAGTTTTGAAAACTTCTGTTTTGCAGGAACATAACCACTTGCTATACCACTATTTGCACTCTTACCTTTGACATTCATACCTTTAGTATAAGCACCCTCACCAAGTCTAGTAGGCAAGTCATCACTTGTAGGTCTTGTTATGATGATTTCATCTCTTTTTTTAGCTGTTTGCGAGATTTTATCGCCTAATTCATCTCCTAGATTGTTTTTTCTAGCAAATATATCACCCATTCCATCTTCAAGATTTTTGGCTTTAGTAAAGCGTTTTGTGCTACTCATAGAAGCTAGTTTTTTTGCTTCTATTATCTTATCGTCATAAAACTTTCTCCACTTTAGCACCTCATCACTAACACCTTCAAGCTTACTCATATACTCTTTTAGTGCTTTTTGACTCGCTATCTTTTCCATAGCCACTTTTGACATGTTTTTTGCACCAGAACCCATTTTGCCAAGAGCTTTTGCAATAGAAGGATTTCTTTTTAAGAGTTGCGTTAAAGCCTCAGGGGTAATCAAAGCAACAAAAGCAAATCCTCTTTCAAAATTAGAGAGTTGCTGACCACTTAAATCCTCTCCAGTTACTATCATCATGACATCTAATGCTTCTCCAACTAAAGGCAATCCAGATGACAAATCAGCTACAAGCTTTTGCTCTGCTACAAGCATATCTGCCTGAGCTATAAGATACTCTGCATCCGCTGATTGGATAGTACGTAATGCATCTACATACTTTGAAAATTCTCCATATGCTACTGTCGCATCTCTTGCCATAAGTGCTTTTATGTATTGGATTGTTGTTTTTTTGTAAAAAGCTACCTTTTGCTCTTGAGCTTTAGCTTTTTCTTCTTGAATCTTGGCATAATTTGCCCCCGTCAAATCAAACCACTGCTGAAAACTATTTGCAGTTGAAATAACTTGTTTTGAATCTTTTTTAACAAAATCTGTTCTTAAAATAACTTTTTTACTAAGCTCATAAAGTTGCTTTAGTTTTTCCACATTTAAACCATTTAGTTTTGCCGTCCTATAAGCTCTATCTAACCCAGATTGTAGCTCTGTTATAGAAGAATCGCCATCAAGCTTCAAGATGTATTTAGAGTCTTTCTCTTTTTGAAGTATCTCATCTGTAAAGACTTTAACTTCTCCAAAAAGTTCTGAATTTTTCTTTTGTAATATTTCTATCTCTTGGAGTAGTTTCTCATTATTTGAAAATAAATTAGTGATTAGAAAGGTTATTAGTAGTATATGTACTTTCAATATGTCCCCTTTTCTAAAATCTTAAAATCAGAACACTGTTTAATATGTTTTGAAAAACCTATTGTGTATTTATATATTGTAATGCTATTTATTATGCCTACTTCACTCTGCTTCACATCGTTATTTTTAATATAAAATATACATCCACACGCCTCTATTTTACTCGCCTTGTATAATGATGAAGAATAAACATCCTCTTTTCTTGGGTAAATACTTGTGGCCATTGATGTTTTAGAATTGCCATAAAGCATTGAATATGACTCATCAGGATAATTACAATCAGCATTTTGGATTATCTCTTTTTTAATTAATCTAATACTTTTTGAAAAAGTTGCTACTCTTCCATTTGCATCTGTAACTCTTATCTTTAAATAGCCTTTTTCATTATTTTTATTTATTGCTGATATATTACCACTTAGTTTTGTTATCTGAGCAATTACTATTGCACCAGTTGGCTCTATATCTACCTCTAAAGGAGCGATAAACTTTTTTGGTATAGTTATCTTATATTTACCATGTTGTCCACTTTTTAAACTACTTGGTGCTGACACTAAAAGTTTATAACTTTTTATGTATATATCTATATTTTTTACTATTGGATTTATTTTTTCACTATAAATTTTCATATTAAAGGTTAACTTCTGGCCTTTATATAATTTTGAAGATGGAATTTTAAATCTTAATGGTTGTTGCTTTTCTATACTATTGTCTTTGGGTCTCTTAAAAGTAGTTGCTATTAAAAGCTTATTTTTAGTTGTATCTACTAATCGAACATCGATATTTACTCTATCTTTTATATTTTTTAAAGTAAAACCAGAAATTATATATATATCTTCCCCTACATACATATTGTCATCCATTGTAGTTGCATCTCTAGAAGCAGAAACTATTAAGTCCTTAACTTTTAGCAACTCGACCACACCAAAACTTTTACACTCTTTGTACTCTTTACCATTTTCCTTAAAAGTAGCACATATCTTGTACTTATCACTTGGTTCAGTGATTTCAAACTTCAAAGACTCTTTATGTACTCCGCTTTTTTCATAAAGTTCGACATCTTTTTTAACTAAAAGCTCATCACCATCATAGATAAAAAAACTCAAATTAGATTTTGTATACTCTTCATTTATATCGTGAGAAGTCTTTACATGTAGCTCTACTATATCATCCACTTGAAGCTTGTCAAGGTCTTTTTCGCTTGTGAGTTCTACTATTAGTTTTTTGGTATATTTTGCTTTTAGCTCTTTTAGTTTTTTATTGTTTTCGTAAAGTACCTTTGTAATTCCAAGAAGCTTGGTTATATTGTGTTCACTTTTTTGTATCTTAAAGTTGGTAGAAGCCTCTTTATATGAAACTTCTATAGAATCTAATGCACTATCTGCAAAAAGTCTGAAAAACAGTAATGATATAAGTACAAATACTCTCATTATTTTACTTTTTCTAACTGCACCTCATATACAGCAAGCCTACTCTTTTTCCCTGCATAATTATCTCCAAAGGTAAAAACAAGTTTTGTATTTTTTAAATCTTCTTTTTCTAATTTACTTAATTTTCCCACTTTTTTATATAAAAGCTTTTTATAATATCCATTTTTTGATAGTTTTAAAACCCAATTACCATCTTTATCTATCCTCAAAGTTTGATATCTATACTTTTTCTCACTTATAAGTTTACTCTTTGCCCAAGTGTTGTGTGTTGTATACGTCATAGCACCTTTAAAGCCTTTAGGAGAGAGGCTAAATGAACTATACTTTCCACCTCCACGAACTGCAAACTTAATTCCTACATATGTATCTAAAAAGTTGTACCCTTTTACACTTTCAACTCCATTACCATCATAACCTGAACCTTTGTTTTTTCTATTTGTCCATGAGCCACCATTTAGTATGAGAACACCATCTTTGTTCACTATATTAGCACTTTTTTGGTACGTTATATCAGTTCTTTGTACAAAATCCATCATCTCAGAAGCAGAAAGTTGTGATAGTAGAACCATTATTGTTAGTATACATGTATATAAAAATCTCATCTGTTTTTCCCTTAGTCTAAAAGTTTGATAGCATTTTGTTTTGGTGTAACAACTTTTTTGGTTTCTACTTTTTGTTTAATCTTGCTTTTTGTATCCATTAGGTATCCATCAAAACTCACAAAATCAACTCTTTTTTTCTGCTCATTATAATTAATTTCACTTTCATCTATACCAAATATCAATGAAATTTTTGCTTTATCTTTGTAGAATTTCAAAGAGGAATTACGATTGCTATATATCAAATCTACTATCTTTTGAGAAAATGGCATTCTTTCTACCAAGTCATCATAAGCTTTTTCCTCTTTGCCTATCTGTGCTAAATACATCGCATTTAGCATTACATATGACTCTTTTTTCTCTACTTTTTTTAACTCATTAAGTGCTTTTGTTGCTTCGTTTATATAGTCATATCTTAGAGCATCTCTTATGTATGCACCTAGACTATCTATATCTTTATTTTGTTTATACTTTTGAAGATTGATAGTACAATAAATAGCAATATTTGCACGATATTTTGGTAGTTTAAAATACTTATTAAAGTCTTTATTGATCATCATTTTTTTATACATTGCAAGAGATTTTGTTTTAAAACCCGCATCGTAAAACTTTTTTGCCTGTTTTAACTGTTTTACTAATTCAAAATTATATTTTTTTATATCTAGATTTGGAATGTCAATAATTTGAAACCTACTTTCATAAGAAGGAAACAGATAAAATCTGTTTTTATAAACAAATGCTACTTTTGTAAAATCTTCCTCTTTTGTAAAACTTTTGATCAGATAAGTTTTTTCATCTTTTATATAATATATACCTATTTTTTCAGTACCTATGCCATAGAATAAATTGTTATCTTTTTTATCCATTATATTTGGGGATGAAAAACCAAAATATATTTTATCTATTACTTTTTTTGTTTTTAGACTATATATCTCATTTTTATCTATAAAAATCAAATAGTCATTAGTAAGCATAAAATTTCCCCATCCATAGGAAGACTTGCCTTTTTTATCTTCAAAAAAATTCAGTACGCTTTTAAAATTTCTCGTTGCATATAGATTAGCTTTACTGTACTGTGTTGTATAGCCATGCTCAGACGTAAATAGATATTTTTCATCAGGGCTAAATGTAAATATAAATTTTACACTAGAATCATTACCACTCTGCAAAGTTTCTCCTAACAGTTTTTCAAACGTTTTAGAGTTATATACAGAAAGCCTTGCATTTCTTTTACCATAAACTTTAAATCCTCCAACTACAACTACATAACTACCTTTTGGAGAAAATTTCAAATCAATTATTTCATTTTTTGTTTTTTCTATACTTGTGAACTTGCCAGTATCAAAATTATATGTTTCTATGTATTTTTGCTTACTTTTCACCTTGCTGACAAGCACTTTTTTTGTGTTATTTGATATATCAAGTACTTGTCTATTTCTAAAAATTGTTGCTCTTTTTATATCTAAAGTGTCTTTATCGAAATAAAGAACATAACCATCACGATCATTACTATATGCATAATAAGAGTGCCCTATAACCACTATTTCGTCTTTAGTCTGTTTTGCACTTTTTATATTATAATTTATTGTTTTTAGATTCAATGACTCTTTAATTTTGAGTTTTTTCAAGATTTCTAAAACTCTATCTTCACTAGATAGCTTTTTTGCACTTTTCAGTTTTGAAATCTTTTTTAGAGTTTGAAAGTCTACACTAAAAACATCACTGTCTTGTACTAATTTCTTATCTACTCGTACAACTTTTAGCTGATACTTCTGTGGTACTTTGACACTCTTAGGAACTACTGTAACTTTAGTTGCCTCACTACAACCACTAAAGAAAACTAAAACTAAACCCGATATAAGCATTGCCCGCAATATCATGAATATTTCCTTTAAATAAAACTATATATCTATAATATCATATTGTTTTTATTATAAGTAAATTTTTATTCACAAAGAGGCTAATTTACGTAAAAAATTCTATATTTAAACAAAATAACTATTATAAATATTTTCGTGATATTTAAAGGTTTTGAGGGTAAAGTGGTGCCATATTATAAGGAAAAACAAAAATGAACTATACAATTACGCAAGCACAACTAGGCACTAGACCTAATGTACAAATA
>Ga0256845_1002795_pt1 | contig 12297 bp, 10 predicted proteins | sample RiftiametaG_FD_189101 | JGI IMG/M metagenome (GOLD analysis project Ga0256845, IMG submission 189101) | Tube worm associated microbial communities from hydrothermal vent at the East Pacific Rise, Pacific Ocean - Riftia | ecosystem: Host-associated > Annelida > Integument > Unclassified ... | reverse complement strand
CATAACTTTTTTATTTTTTACAAAATCAACGGCTTTTTCAGTGGCAGGGTCATCAACAGAAGCAAGCACCTCAAGCTTTAACAATGGATCTCCGCCAAAGGCTCCAAGTGCTGATGAAAGGTCAAGACCTGAAAGCCCATTTGTTCCGGGGATAGAAACTGCTATCCCATTTTTATAAATATTAGGGCTTACCTTAATGTGAATTGATTCAAATTTTTCATCTCCGGCAATAAAAGAGCATGCTGCAGCACCCAAAGCAATTGCAACAGGTTCTGTACAGCCCAATGCCGGAGCCACTTCAATTTTAAATATATCTTTGACTGAAAAGGACATAATCCTCCTATTTGTTATAAATTTTCTAAAACTTAATTATTAATCAATAAAATTGCCTTATCATATATTTTCTGCCACAAATCAGGACCATTAAAACTTTCAATATATAATTTCATTACAGGTTCTGTTCCAGACGGTCTTATGGCAAACCATGACCCGTCTGACAATTGAATTTTCACGCCTCCTATTAGAGCTTTATTTCCCGGTGCTTTTGTATGTATTGAAACAATGGGAAGACCTGCGATATTCTTTTCTTTAATTGTATCAGGGGTTAAATTTTCAAACCATGCCATTGCATTTTCATCAAGGGGAGTGTCTACCCTTTTATAAAAAGGTTCACCATATTCAGGGATCAAAATATCACGATAAATTTCCCAAGGGGTTTTACCTGTTTTTGCCAATATTTCTGCTGCAAGCAAAGTCATACAAAATCCATCTTTATCTGTGGTCCAGACATTGCCATCTTTTCTTAAAAACGTTGCGCCTGCGCTCTCTTCTCCGCAAAACCCTATTATCCCTTTATTAAGATCATCAACAAACCATTTAAAACCGACCGGAACTTCAAAAACTTTTCTACCCAAGCCTGATGCCACTTTATTGATCATGGAACTGCTCACCAGAGTCTTGCCTATACAAAGATCCCTGTTCCATAAAGGTCTGTTTTGAAATAAATACCAGATTGCTGAACTAAGATAATGATTCGGGTTCATAAGACCGTCTTTAGTTACTATACCGTGCCTGTCAAAATCAGGATCATTACCAAAAGCAATATCAAATCTATCCTTTAATTTGATCAAATTAGCCATGGCATATACAGAGGAGCAATCCATACGGATCTTTCCATCCCAATCCAGAGGCATAAAACTAAATGTTGGATCCACTTTCTTATTAATCACTTCCATGTTTAAATCATATTTTTCAGCAATTGGTCCCCAAAAGTTTATTCCTGAGCCTCCCAGAGGGTCAACCCCAATCTTTATACCCTTTTTACTGATTATTTCCATATCAATAACTTTAGATAAATTATTTACAAAAGGGGATATAAAATCTTTTTCCCTGGTTGTATCTGCCCTGCGGGCTTTTTCATAGGATATCCTTTTTATTCCGGCAAAATCCTTGTCCAGCAATTGGTTTGCCCTTTTTTCAATCCAGTCAGTTATATCCTTATCACCGGGTCCTCCTGTGGGAGGATTATATTTAAACCCTCCATAGGAAGGAGGATTATGGGAAGGGGTTATCACAACCCCATCAGCAAATCCATTGGTTCTTCCTTGATTATATTCAAGTATTAAAAAAGAAATTACAGGAGTTGGTGTGTATTCATCCCCGGCATGGATAATCACGTTAACATCATTGATAGCAAACACCTCTAACGCTGTTCTGAAGGCGGGCTCAGAAAGAGCATGGGTATCAAACCCAAGGAATAATGGTCCTGTTATTTTATTTAATCTGCGGTACTCATAGACAGCCTGGGCAGTTGCAGCAATATGATTTTCGTTAAAGCTTCCTGAAAATGAAGACCCTCGATGTCCTGAAGTACCAAAAGATACATCTTCAACAGGGTTTAGAGTATAATAGGATGAAATTAATCGTGGAATATTTATAAACATTGATTCAGGAGCAACCTTACCTGCAAGCTCATGTAATGACATAATCTATACCCCCATTAAAAAAAGAATACTCCCAAGACCAAGACCAAAAACAAGGTTAAAAACTTTTATAAGAATAGAATCTTTAACACTATAAGAAAGCATGGGAAGCATACCATGACCATCCTGGACAAATGAACTTGTAAACAAAACTGAAAAAGGTATAAGACCCTGGGCAAACATCATTACAAATATCAGATGTGGACCTGACTCAGGGATAATTGAAATTAATGCGCCACTCACAAGCACAAGCCACATATGATCTTTAACAAAAGTCTCAAGATTCCATGTATGAAGCCCCCAATGGACAAATATTAATGCTCCAAAACTCCACATAAACACACGCAGTATATGTTTTTTTAAAATATGTTCCCATATATGGGAATGAAGATAATGTTCAGTCACAACTGCAGTAATAAAAAATATACATAAAGAAAGACAAAGAAAAGTTATGCGTTCCCAGCCCCATGTTAAAGGTCCAAGATTACCACTTGCAACCATTATTGCAAAACTTGCAATAAACATTAACAAAAGAAATCGTGTAAAAGATAAGGTTTTGAAATTAGCAAACAAATTGCTGATCTTAAAAACCGGGTTTTCCCCAATATGTTGATGCATATCAGGGTTGCATTCTTCACAATAGGCATTAACACACGTATCAGCCAAAGGGATTCCAAAATATTGAACAATCTTGTCACTGATTTTTCCAAAGACTATTCCACAGACAAATAAAAGAGCAAAAAGCATTATTGCTGTTCCGGGAAACTCTGAAAGCATAACAAATGCTTCATCTCCCGAGGTTGCAATCATCCCCCCGACAATGGCACCAAAACTGATGATTCCCCGTACATAAAGACTGACATTCATAAATGACCCAAGGCAGCCGGGTGTTGACCCGAAAAAAGATGCAATGACATATTGACCAAAGCTCCCGCCTTTAATAGCAGATGATATACGCTTATTGCTTATCATATCAAAAAAATCAACAATAACCATCATTACAAAAACAAAAAAACTGATCATTAAGGCATGTTTAAAAACTGATATAAATTCCATAATTATTTTAATTCCATTTAATTTTTACTATACAAATTAAAAGATAGTCATTTATCAACAATTAATAATAATAATATTGTATTCCTGGGAAAGCTTCTATTAATATATACAATACATATTAAACTTGTGCAAACTATTTGCCCTTGATATAATTATAATACTTTTTTTTATTTTGTAAAAAAATTGAGTAAAGGAATTATAAAATATGCCACAATTGTCCAGACGTTCTTTTTTAAAAGCAGGACTAGCTGCAACATGTTCCATAGCCTCGACATCTGCCATTGCAAAGGCTGCAAAGGCAATGGAAAAAGGGGAACCCATTGCAACAATGCTTGACATAAGCAAATGTATAGGATGCGAAGAATGTGTTTATGCCTGCAAAGAAATCAATGCTCCAAAACAACCCGAGCCTGAAAAACCGTTTCCAAGAATGTATCCTGACAGAGTACCTGTGGCTGACTGGTCTGAAAAAAGAGAGGTGGCAGACAGATTAACACCTTATAATTGGCTTTATATACAATCTGCCACCATTGAAGTTTTTGGTAAAACCCGGGAAATCACTATCCCCAGAAGATGCATGCATTGTATAAATCCACCATGTGTAAAACTCTGCCCCTGGGGAGCTGCCCAGCAGCTTGACAATGGAATATCCAGAATTGACAGCGATATATGTCTTGGTGGTTCAAAATGTAAAAAAGTCTGCCCCTGGGACATTCCCCAGCGACAAACAGGTGTCGGACTATACCTTGACCTCATGCCTGCTTTTGCAGGTAATGGAGTAATGTATAAATGTGACAGGTGTTATGACAGGATTGCCATAGGAGAAATTCCTGCCTGCATTGAAGTCTGCCCTGAGAACGTGCAGACAATAGGTCCCAGGGATGAAATAATTAAACAGGCACATCAACTTGCCAAAGAAACAAATGGCTATATTTATGGTGAGAAAGAAAATGGAGGCACAAATACAATATATGTCTCCCCTGTACCATTTGATCAACTGAATCAGGCTATTCAAAAAGGCAAAGGCAAACCCCATTTAGACAGAGTAAAAAACATGATGGCTTTGGGCAACAACCTCACCCGTGCAATGATTATTGCTCCCATTGCAGGTATTGCCGCTGCATTTGTAAAATTCCATAAAACAACTCAACAGGAGAAATAGCTAAGATGCAAACAATAATACTAGAAATTATATATTCCATTACTATCTTTTTTGCTGCCCTGACAGGATTTGGTCAAATGCCTATATTTAAACGATATTATATTGCTGATCTTCCATACCTGGGATGGCTGGGCAGATTTTATACTACCAATGCAGTCCACTACATTTCTGCAATGATTTTAATCGGTCTTATGTTTTATATAATTTCTGAAAAAATATTTGATAAATCTCAAAAATTCACCATAACCAAATCCGGCTATACAAAAATAGTTATGTTATCCGGTCTTTTTATAACAGGTGTTTTAATCTTGATAAAAAACTTTACAGGCACACCTTTTTCTCCAAATTTTATTATAATTATAGATTTAACTCATATATTCTTTTGTGTTGCATTAATAACATACAGCCTGCACACTTTTCTGACAAAAAAAAAAGGATTTATGTATAATTTATAATATTGTGTGGGACATATATCGTCAAAAGTTAAATATTGATGATACGATTTCCCTTGACATTTTCCTCCAACTACTTTAATTTATTCTTATATACATCGGTTCAAAATTATTTTCAAAATATAATAATACGTTCTTTTTTTATTTGTCAAATATGCAAAATTAAAAAGGATCTGATATATCATGAAATATTTTGGTCAACTTATCCCTCCTCCAATTGGTAAAATTGTTTATAATAAATCTGATATCAGTTTTATAAACATTAAAAAATTTGTGCAAAAGCTTAAAAACCAATCTTTCACAGGATATATTGCCTTTAAATCAAAAAAAAAGCATTGTTATATGCTTATGGAAGCAGGCACTCCTTTTAATTGTGCGATGTGTAATGGGAAAAATATTTTTTATGGCGACACTGGCTTTCAAAGGCTGTTAGATGCCCAGGAAAAAGGAGATGGTATAGTTTGGGCTGTTCAACTAAAAGATAAATTGTTTCAAATATTCAAAGGCATTTTTCATTATAAATCCATGCATAATAATGTTAAGGATACCGACCTGATAGACACTCGCAAATTTATTGGTCACTTGCTAACTAATGGTCATACAGGGCTTGTGACAATAATGATTAAGGGCGACCAGGGGATAGCATCACTATATATGCAAAAGGGCAAAATAATACATTTCCAGCTGGTTAACCAGAACTCAAAACTCATTAAATTTCAAGGCACTTTATCTGAATTTTTAGACTATATCAAATCCAAAGGAGCTTTTATAGCAATCTATAAATTTCAGGAAACCAAATCAGTCTTGTCAAACATTGATTTATCAGAGCCTGAACAAGATGTTACGATTGAACTGACAGTGATGAAAGGTTTTTCTACTGACACTGAAAGTATTCAAATTGATACTGATATACTGGAGCAATGGCAAAATAAAAATCTTGTAAACAAACAAAAACCACAAGGCCGTATTCTCAAGGAGAAAACATCGCGAACTGTCCTATTGTGTAAGCAGGATGGGATGAAAAATATGGTTGTAATCTCTGGAGGTCTGATCTCTGAGCTTAATACCAGTCAGGGGAAAAAAATCCAACTCAAACCTGTAATATAAGGAATAAATTATGAACCTTCTAAAAAATTTATTTGTAGGTATAGTTATGTTTCTTGCAGTTTTTCCGGCAATGGGTGTTGTTTCATCAATTTCAGGCTGGAACATAAGTATTTTATTGTTCACAGCAGGCTTATCTACCCTGTTTTTTTACTTTTATACTGGTAAAAATATACCAATTTTTTTGGGTCCTTCCTTTGCCATTATGGCAATGGCTATGTCAGTTTCAAAAACCCTTGGTCCTGAATATGCCCAAGGGGACATGATAGTTGCAGGTGTAGTATATCTTTTATCTGCTCTGATAATTCATTCTGTAGGTCTCAGTGTTATATTGAAAGCTTTTCCGCCCATTGTTGTGGGAACAATGATTACAATTATAGGAGCATATCTGATGCCTGTTGCCATAAGCAATTGCAACAGCAACTGGGTAATAAGTATATTTACATTATTGGCAATCCTGTTTGCTTATTTTAATCTGCCTAAACATTTAAAAATATTTTCCATTCTTGCAGGATATATTGTCGGTTATTTGATAGCCATTTCTTTTGAACCTGCAAACCTTGGGGCAATGGTTCAAAAAACCAGTTTTTTTAAACTACCGCATTTTCAATTCCCAAAATTTGATATAGGCTCAATGATATCCATTGGAATTATCAGTGCTATTGCTCCGCAACTTGAACATGTTGGAGATATTTTTGCCATATCAAGCATTGCCCGTAAGGATTTTTTCTTAAGACCCGGACTTCACCGCACATTATCCGGCAATGGCATTGCAACCATTTTCACTGCTGCCATTGGCGGAATAGGAGTTACTTCATACAGCGAAGCAAGTGGAGCATATGTTATTAATGAAGACTATAATCCAAATTATGTTGTTATAGCCGGTGTTATAGCATTAATAATATCATTCATACCTGTTGTATCGGTTTTTTTAATGACCATACCCAAGGCAGCCATAGGAGCAATAATGCTTGTTATGTTCGGACTCATAAGCTCTGTCGGGATAAGAACACTGATTATACATGAAGTTAATCTATCCCAGGGGAAAAATCTTCTCATACTTGCAATCATGTTGAGTCTCGGCATTGGAGGAGCTGAAATCTCCATTGGGTATTTTAAATTATCAGGAGTTGCGCTTGCAGGGATAGCAGGCATTATCATGAATATACTATTACCTGATACAGAAGATGAAGATAAAACTGAAAAAAACTAATCTTAAAAAATAAATAAATCATTGCTTTTCAAAACAGATTTTAATACTATCGGGCTACAGAATAGTAAAGCCTATGGAAAATAAAATAATAAAAGATTTAATGTTAGGATTTATTCGAATTCATATTTTATATCACGCATCCAAAGAACCAATATATGGGTCTGATTTTCAAAATGAATTAAAAAGGCATGGCTATAATATTTCCTATGGAACACTTTATCCGATTTTCCACAAGCTTGAAAGCCTTGAATATCTATTGTCAACAAAAGAAAAAGTAAATGGGAAAATCAGGAAATATTATACTATAACCAAAAAAGGAAATAAAATATTAAATCAAGCAAAAATAAAGGTAAATGAATTGGTTTCAGAGCTAAACGAATAATGTAAAATCAAATATTAACTTTCAGATAACCTCATTTTTTTTCAATTTTTAACCTGTCAAGATTTTCCTTTGCAAAAGATATTAAAGGGTCAATTTCTAAAGCCATTTCATAATATTTAATTGCAGCTTTTATATTCCCCATATCACGATAATTTGAAGCCACATTGGCATAGTCAATTGCAGAACTTGGATCAATTGCAATAATTTTTTTAAAACTTTGAATGGCTTTTTCATGATTTTTTAATTTAAAATGGCAAAACCCGATCAAATTGAGAATATCTGTACGCTGCTCGTCAACTTTTTCACCTTTTGCAAGTATTTTCAAGGCTTTTTCATATTGTTCCATATCCTTGAGACACAACCCCATATAAGAGCATATATCAGGGATATTCATCCTGGCAGGGTCAAGGCTTAAAGCTTTTTCAAAATGACCAAGTGCAGATTTGTTATCAGATAACGAAAGATAGGCAAGACCTTTATAAAAATGTGTATAATATTGTTTTGGAATCAATTGTTCAATCTCATCTAATTTCTGCAATGCTTCTAAAGGTTTAAAACTTTCTGTAATAAACCTTGCTGAAAACATTCCTATGCTCGCGTCTGCAGCCCGTTCCCTGAAATGTGCTCCTGGTATTATTGTATAAAATGCAGGAATCTCAAGCCCCTTATGCATGACATCAATTAAAATGACTTTCATATTCTTTTTTAAAAGCGCTGCTGCCATATTTTCGACTTCTATTTTAATATTATTATCTGATACATCTGGTAAATCATCTATAGATATTGTTTTGGCAGGATTCATTATAAAATCAGCCTGATCAATGGCAGTAAATTTTGGAAGTCCGCTCGCCACAAAATTCGATCCTGTATTAAAATCTCCGCCAAGCTGGGCTGTCTCAGTAAGAGCACGGCTTAATGCTTTTTGAGGGTCAGGGGTTGTTCCTGCAGTCCAGACGATTTCGCTCATAACAGGAAAGGTTGCCTCATCATAAGCCATAACTCCAATGGTTGGTATACCCATATCCTGTGTAAAATCTGAAATATAAACCGATACTCCGGCTTTTTTATATTTTGCAAGCATTTCAACAACCATGGGGTCAGTAACTGATTCAGGATCAATACCCGGGACACTCAACATTTTCTGGCTTACAAGGGATGAGGTATGCCTCTCGACAACCTCACATATGCCCTGGCTGATCGCCTCTTCTCGGCAATTACCTGCGCTTGGACCATTAAATTCATTAATCATATAAAACCAGTCAAACGGAACCAGCACTTGCTTTTTATTAGTAAGATCATACCCTTTTGTCCATTTAAGCGGTAAATTTTCAAATATTTTTTTCTTGGCTTTAATATCTCCTTCTTGATCGTGAACCGATTGAAGTATCATGGAAAATGGTAAAGCATCTTTTTCAAGATTTTTATAAGTATCTATAATAAAATTATCTTGATTGTTCATAAAACTGAAAAAACTGAATCTCTCGACAAGTTCCATAACCGCGCTTGCTTCTGCCTGTTCTGGGGTCGCACCCTTGCCCATTTGCTTATTGGTTCCTATAATATCTTTTGCATCCTGACCACATTCACTGAAAAAAACAGGGATTCCAAGCCTGCCATTATCTATTCTTTCTGTCTTATTTAAAATATTAAGATTAAGTTTGCAGGATTTTTCCTTAAATCTCTTTACAGTCTCTTCAGGAGAAATTATTTTATCCTGATCAAGGGTTACGGTTTTAATAGCATCCTGCAATTTAATTTCATAATTCATATTTATCTCCTCATATTTTTTATTCAGTTAATACCACATTATTGTATTTATTTCCTTGACTTTATTTTGTGGTATAATAATTTCAATATATGGATCAAAGGATATTTTTATAAAATAGTGTTTAAAGATTGTTTAAAGGAGGTTTAAATGCGTGGTGCGTTATTTATTGTTGTTTTAATTGCTATGCTTATTGTGGGAATACTTGTTATTAAAGATTATAATGCCGGACCCTCAGGCAATACCAGACAAACAAAAAAAGTATATGTAGACAAAGCTGAACAAGCTGCAAAAACAGCAAATAAAGTGACAAATAAAACTGTAAATATAATTAAACAAACAGCTGAGACAGACTAATCATCATGGGGCAGCCACTTTTCTAAAGTGGTAAGAATGATTTTCTTGTTAATTGGCTTTGGTACATAATCGTCCATACCTGCTGACAAACAGGTTTCCCGATCTCCTTTCATTGCATTGGCAGTCATTGCTATAATTGGAATACTATGATCTAAAACCTTGGAATTTTCATCCCGAATATTCCGGGTTGCTTCGATTCCCCCCATAACAGGCATTTGTATATCCATGAATACAAGATCATAGGATCTTGTTGAAAGCTTTTCAATGGCATCAGACCCATTGACAGCAATATCCGTATTATATCCCATTTTTTTCAACATTATTGTTAACAGCATTCTATTGGTTTTATTATCTTCAACCAGGAGTATTTTTATTTTTATCTTTCTGTTCTCGCTTATGGAATGCCTGGTGATTAATTGATTTTCTTCACTCCCGTTTTTTTCATCTGAGATTCCCATGATCTGGGCAAGGCAATCAAAAAGATCAGATTGTCTTATGGGTTTAGTCAAAAAAGCTGCAAAGCCTTCTTGCCTTGCCTGCCTTGCATCACCTCGACTGCCCATGGATGTAAGAAGCGCTACATGGGTCTTTTTTAGAACATCATCATTTTTAATTGCTTTGCATACTTGCCTGCCATCCATTTGCGGCATTTGCATGTCAAGAACAAGAATATTAAAAGGCTTCCCATCATCACAGGCTTTTTTGAGCATATCAAGCCCCTGTTGTCCCCCATTGGCAAGAGCATATTTAATATTCCAGAAAGACAGCATTGAGGCTATGACTTCACGATTAGTTTTATTATCATCTACTACAAGGACCCTGGCTTTGCTCAGGTCACCAATTTTCACAGGTTTAGGTACCTTATCTGATTTTTTAAGCTCAATGGTAAACCAAAAATTAGAACCTTTCCCTTCAACACTTTCCAAGCCAATCCTGCCACCCAATAATCGAGATAATTTTTTTGATATGGCAAGCCCAAGACCTGTTCCACCGAATTTTCTTGTTGTAGAACTGTCTGCCTGGGTAAACTCTTTAAAGAGTTTTTCCTGATTCTTACTTGAAACACCTATTCCAGTGTCTTTTATAGAAAACAAAAGTTTATAGGAGGATGCAAGTTCTTGTTCAATTATACAGGAAACCGAAACCTCGCCTTTTTCAGTAAATTTAATGGCATTACCTGTCAAATTTACAAGTATCTGTTTTATCCTCCCTGGATCGCCTTTAAAATAATTGGGTATTTCAGGAGCAGTGCTGCAAATAAATTCAAGTCCTTTTTCCTCTGTGCGAAAAGACATTGTAACGGCAAAATCATCCATCAAATTTCTCAAATCAAAATCTATTTCTTCAATATCGAGTTTTCCTGCTTCAATTTTAGAAAAATCAAGAATATCATTAATCAGGGTCAAAAGAGAATCTCCACTATCTCTTATTATCCTTGTATATCTTAATTGGGCATCATCAAGTTCAGTATCAGCAAGCAATTCTGCCATGCCTATAACGCCATTCATGGGAGTCCTTATTTCATGGCTCATATTTGCAAGAAAACTACTTTTTGCTTTACTTGCTGTTTTTGCTTCTTCAGCCATTTTTTCAGCATATTCTGTCTGTTCTTTAAGATGGGCATTGAGTGAGTGCAAATCCTGCTCCATTTTTTTACGCTTTGTTATATCAGTGGAGACCAATGTTACAAGACCGCATTTTTCTTCATTCCCCATTCTGCTGACACGCACCATATTCCATACTATCTTACCTGGTTTTTTTAAAATAAATTTTTGCTCAAACTCCTTTGGGTCACCGGTTTTTAAGACAATCCTTATTATTTTTAAAACTTCCTCATATGAATCTTTTGGGATATAATCACATAAATTAGTGCCCATTGTTTCTTCAGCGCTTATGCCGATAATGGGCTTGTTAATATAAACAATCTCTCCTTCACGATCCAGATTCAATATATAATCCGGCACAGTATCAAGCACAGACTGCATTTTTTCTTCGGACGCGTGTAATTCAGCCGTACGCTGTTTAATTAAAAGTTCCTGACCCTTTTGTGCCCTGACAAGCAAATCCTCTCGTTTAATAATCTGTTTTGTCAAATTATTAAAGCCGTCTGCAAGGAGCTGTATATCTCTTGTCATATAATTTGATTGTATTAAATCATGTTTTCCGTGTATTGTTTCAGATATCTGTTTTGTGATCTTTTCTGTTGCACTGCGAAATTTTTGCAAGGGCTCAATTAATATTTTTTTCCCGGCAAAAAGGATAATCCCTGAGACAACCAAAGCCATGGTAAATATTAAAGATAGTATTCTAAATATTTCATAATTTAAGAATTTATCAGTATCTTCAAAATATTTTTGATATGCTTTGGAATCATTATCCATGGTTTCCATTGCATGGATCACAGCTTTATTATTAAAATACCCCAGAATTTTCTTTTTTGATGATGACAAAACAAAAAAAGCGCCAATATTAAAAATAATAGTTGCCAATAAAATATAACCAATAAAAACAAATGATAAAGAGGGCTTGTTGTCAGCTGATTTTATTTCCATTTTAATACTCATATAAAAAGTATGAACATAGATGCTCTATATAATTAAATTAATAGAGATGCGAATTAATTAAAAAATTTTATTTGAATTATATTGTTAATCTTACATTATATTATAAAACATGGCAATCGGTTTTATGGATAATCAGCAATTCTCGGTCAAAAATTATTTTTAAAATTAACAAGTGTAATATAGTCAAAATATTTACATACAATTTTGCCTTTTTGGTTATTATAGAAAAATGAATGGAAGAAGTGAGGCTTGGATATGCT
>Ga0256845_1002794_pt1 | contig 12298 bp, 4 predicted proteins | sample RiftiametaG_FD_189101 | JGI IMG/M metagenome (GOLD analysis project Ga0256845, IMG submission 189101) | Tube worm associated microbial communities from hydrothermal vent at the East Pacific Rise, Pacific Ocean - Riftia | ecosystem: Host-associated > Annelida > Integument > Unclassified ... | reverse complement strand
GCGCGCGAATGACAGGTGCTTTGACACCAATGATGTGACGAAGACTCGCTCCCGACCTTCAAGTGCTGCGAATAGCGCAGGCGTAGTCTCACCAAACCGCCACCAATACTTCTTCCGAACTGCCCGTTTATTCTTCATCCGCTCGGGCTTGACCTTCGCCTCGACGATCGCCATCAAGTCCGGCCATTCCCTCGCCTGGTCCTCGGACATCTCGCCAAAGTTGATCACATAGCGGTGATGCGCGTGCTTCGGGCTGCTGTTGACCTCGCGGCCGCCGATGTAGGGGAAGATCAGCTCGCCGTTGCTCGGGTCTTTGGCGATCAGCCGCTCCATCTCGGCGATCGGCGTCCCGTCGGCGCTACTGTCATCGAAGGTGAAGCCCTGTCCGTACACCTTCGTGCCGAGGAAGCTCTTTCCGGCGTTCGCGACGAGGGCCCTCGGAGCGTGGTGCGAGCCACGATGGAAGAGAAACGCAGTGATCCGTTCGACCTGACGTCCGTCGAGGACACAGGGTTGGACCACAGCGTCCTTACGCAGATGGATGACGCTGACGACCACCGCCGCCAACCCCGGCCACTTGTATCGCTTTGTCGCCCCGTAGATCTGGCCGCCGCTCTCGCAGATCCATGCGAGACCGCCAGCGCGCGTATCCCCCTGGGCGATCGTGTTGGTCGCGATGAAGCCCAAGGTCCCGCCGCTGCGGAGCTTGGAGAACATCCCGCGGAAGAAGTAGGCGACCAGGTCCATCTGTGAGCCCGCCCCCTCAAAATTGCAAAGCAGCCAGTCGAGGTACTCACGGGACGCCACCGCCGAGATACGACTCCCCCCGAGAAAGGGCGGATTGCCGACAAACGCGTCAAAGCCCGGATTGTGGCGATCAAACACCTCGGGAAGCTCGATCTCCCAGTGAAGCGGCAGGATCGGCCGCTCCCCGCCGCGCATCTCGGCGACGAGCGCCCGCAGCTCCTCGTCCCCGTCGCCGGTCGTCTTCCACAGCTCGACCGAGCTGCGCAGCTCGCTTAGACGCTCGATCCTCAGCTTGTCCTTCGCCTCGGAAAAATAGGCCGAGACCACCAGATCGCCGAGCAGCCGGGCCTGCTCCAAAGCCTCATCCGCTTCGCGCAGGCTCTGGCGCTTCTCGTCCTCCTGCTCGTCGCCGAGCGCCAGGATCTCGGCGCGGGCGTCCTTGGCCTTGGTGACCTGCTCGGCGACCCAGCGAAAGAGCGGCAGGGCGTTGTCGTCGAGCCAGTGGAAGGCGCCGATCTGATGCCGGCTCAGGCCGACCAGCGAGTCGCCGTGGCGCAGGGCGTGGTCGATAAACGAAAAAGGATGGTCCTTGGCCAGGGTCTCGAGCCAGAGCGAGAGCTTGGCCAGGCTGACGGCGAAGGGGTTGCGGTCGACGCCGTAGAGGCAGCGCTGGGCGACGAGGCGGCGGGCGTGGAGCTCGACGGTCTCGTCGATCGGGATTTTCTTGGGGGTCTGGTCGTGGTCGGCCCAGGCCTTGATCAGCGCCTTCGCCAGGTGACGGCAGGCGGCCACCAAGAAGGCGCCGGAGCCCATCGCCGGGTCGCAGATCTTGAGCCCGAGGATCTGCTTGGGGCTCGGCCGCTCGCCGAGGGCGGCGAGCACCGGCCGCAGGGTGGTGTCGACGATCGGCTCGGTCAGGGAGCGCGGGGTGTAGTGCGAGCCCGAGCGGCGGCGCTCCTCGGTCGGCTGGAGGTAGAGCGCGCCGGCGGCGAGCGGGGTCGGGGTCTGCGGCGAGAGCCGTGAGCCGAGGGCGACGACCAGCTCGTCGACCGTGGTCGCAGCCTTGAGCGCGCCAGCGGGGCCCGGGGAGAGCTTGCAGGAGGCCTCCGCGACCAGGTGCTTGGCCCGCTGCGCTGGCTTTTTTTCGAGCAGCTTGCCCAGGTCGACGACGACGTGATCGGGGCGCACGGCGATCGAGCGGCCGAAGGCGCGGCGGACCTCAAAGCCCATGATCGCCTCGTAGACGGAGCCTATCTCCTCGACCTCGAGGGTTCGGTAGGAGATCCGCTCGCCGTCCAGGACGAGCAGGTCCTCGAGCACCCGGTAGAGCACGCCGTCGGCGACCCGCGGCGGGGTGAGAGTCTCGCCCATCACCCGCAGCACCCGGTAGGGCCGGCCCTCCAAGAAGGCGTAGGCGTCCGGGTCGAAGAGCTCGCCGCGGCGCTGGGGCAGCTTCATCTTCCGGTGCGAGCCGCCGTCGTGAATCAGGCGGAAGAGGGCGAGGAGGCGGGCCCAGGCGCCGTAGCGCTGGTCCATCGTGTCGGGGTAGAGGCCGGCGTCGGCGCGGAGCTGCTCGAAGAGGCTGGTGACCCCGTAGTGCTCGGCGTAGGGGGGCTCCTGCGGCATCATCCCCCGCTCTTCAGCGTAGAGGAGGAAGACCAGGCGCATCAGCGTGGTCACCAGGCCGCCGTAGATCCGCTGCGGATCGTGGCGGGCGATGTCACCCAGGAGGGCCCCCTGGACCGCGTCGTCGGCAGCGACAAACCCACGAAGAAGCTCGCCAAGGGCCCGCAGGACCTGCTCGGCGAGCTTGGTCGAGACCTCGTTTTGGTACTTGCGGCTCTCGGCGAGGAGCGCCGGCAGGCGGCGATCGTCGGGGAGGGTGAAGAGGCGCGCCGACCCGAGGAGGAGCTCAAAGGCGCCGAGGATCGTCCTGCCGTCGCCCTTCGCCATCGCCTCGATCGGGAAGGTCAGGTAGCCAGAGGACTCGCTCCCCGGAGCGTAAACCAGGCGGATCGCGCGGTCGTTGACGAGGAGGCCGATCGGCACGCCGGTCTCGGCGAGGAGCCGCTCTAGGCGCTGCTGTGGGGTGAACCGCGAGGCGCTGCGCTTGGCTCTTTTCTTCTTCTTTTTCTTTTTCGTCGGCTTCGCCGTTGGCTGCGGTTCGGCCGTCTCCGCTCTTTGTGCTGCCGCCTCGACTGCCGCCTCCTCGGCGCGCGCATGGACGACGCTCAGCTCCTCGGCATCGACATCGTCGAGCCCGCCGTCGACCGCGACGATCAACATCAACCAGCGGCTCGGGTCAGGCTTGGCCGCCTTGGCCGCCTTGCCCTTGGTAGGCGGCGGCGCGTCCGGGGTGGGGACAGCCCATGTCGGCGAGAGCACCTGCTGGTACTCGGTAAGCACGACCTCGAGGGAGGTCGGCAAGGCCTCGCGCGCCGCCGGAGTCAGGCCGCCGACGAGGTCCTCGGGCTCCCAACCGAGGAACTCGCGGGTGAGCCGCGCAAAGTCCACAAGGCGCGCCGGCTCGCGCTCGCGCTCACGCAGGCGACGACGCCGGGAGGCGGTCGACATCTTGCGCCCGCCGTCGGCGTCGTCGTCCGTGTCGTCGTCCTTTTTCGTACCAGGGTCGGCGAGCGCGGCGAGGAAGCGGCGCTGGAGCTCGACCGAGCCGCGGGGGGCGATCGCCTGGCCCCTGACGAGGGCGGGCGGTGAGACGACGAGGCCAGCGCTCCCCTGCTGGAGGAGGCCGATCCAGTTACGATGATCACGGATCTCAGGGTCGTGTGCGGTCATCTGCGCTCCTCCTGCTGCTCAGCTCGACACCGGCCAGAGATAGACCACGCCGACCGGGTCGTCGCGGACAGCCCGGACCTTGTAGCCCTCGATGATCCGCTTGGGCTCGGACTTGAGCTCGGTTTTGAGGTCCTCAAGGCGACGCTCCCAGCGACGACGATCGGCCTCGCGCTGGTGGAGCTCGTCGGCGTCAAACCCGAAAACGATCTGCTTCTCAGCCTTGGGATCCGCGAGCTTCTCCGTCAGGCGTTTGCGCTGACGCTTGAGGATCTCCTTCATCGCCTCAGCCTCTCGCTTGCCCCGCTCCGCGAGCAGCACCTTCGCCAGCGCTGCGCTCGCCTTGGAGCGCTCGTCCAAGCTTGTCGTCAGCTCCTTGACGTCGAGGGGCGCGGCGGCTGCGAGGCGGTTGCGGAGCCCCTCGGGGACGTCCCGCAGGCGGGGGCTGGCGAGGGCCTCCTCCAGGAGGCGGAGGACGTTCACATGCTCGCCCTCGTCGACCGGCGCGAGCTTGGTCCCCTCGCGGGCCCGCCTTTCCGGGTCGGTCCACGGCGCGGCGATCGAGAGCACCTCGTCGTGGAGCCGGGCCGCCCGCTCACCGTAAAGCGAGAGACGACCGAGGAGGATCACCCGCGGGATCGGATCGTCGGTCCGGAGGACGCAGGCGCGGGTGAGGTCGTGGTTGACGAAGCCCTGGGCGAGGAAGCGGCCGAGCAGGCGCTGGACCAGTCGATGCTCGAGGTGGAGGTGGACGACTTCCTCGTCCAAAGTGCCCGGATCGCGGAAGACGACCGGCCGGATCGGCGCCCGCTTGCGCCACTCCCAGGGCCGCTCGTTGCGCTCACGGGGGGCCCGGAGGGTGTCCAGGGTCGTCGCCCAGCTAGGGTCCGCGCCCGAGCGCTGGTCGAGCGCGGGGACCACCCAGCGCGCCCGCTCGGGGTCCTCAGCCGCGGTCGCAGCGTCCTCGGGGGTGAGCGGCTCGGCGCCGACGACCTGCAGCGCCGCCGAGAGAGCGCCGCGAAAGTGGCGGTCGTCGAGGGCCAACCACTCTTTCGAGGTGACGAGGAGCTCGCGGAGTTCATCGATCTGCTCCTTGACCTGCGCCCGGCCCCTCCGCGTCCGCTCCTCTAGCTCCTCACGGATCGCCGCGTTCGCCTGCCGCGAGGCCTCATCGCAGGTGTCGGCGCCGTCGATCGCCTGCGCTAGCGCGTCGGCGTCAGCGTGGCCGATACCCGGCTCGAGCAGCTTTTCGACGTTGCGCAGGAGCACCGGCGAGATCGTGCCGAGCTCGCGCTGGATCGTCCCGGTCTTGCGGACGAGCACCTCGAGCACCCGATCCTCCGCCCGCTGCGGCAGGAGAAAATAGTGGCAGCGGACCACCGCCGAGCGCTGGAGCTTACGGTCGATCCGGCCGTTGCGCTGCTCCATCTTCGACGGGTTCCAAGGGACGTCAAAGTGAAAGAGATCGGCGCAGTGGTTTTGCAGGTTGACGCCCTCGCGGGCGGCGTCGGTGGCGATCAGGATCCGCAACGGGTGGCCGCTCGGATCGCTGTTGAAGGCGCGCTTGATCGCCTCGCGGCCCTCGTCGCCCATGCCGCCGTGGAACTGACCGATCCGGGCCTCGGCCCCGTCCGTGCCGGCGATCGCCCCGCGGAGCTGCTGGACCAGGTAGCGCTTGGTGTCGGTGTACTCGGTGAAGATCAATACCCGCCGCTCGGTCCAGGGGGCGCCCTTGATCGCGGGTGATCCGGGCTCGCCGATCCCAGCGCAGAGGTGCTCGCGCATCCAATCCAGGAGGCGGCCGAGGCGGACGTCGACGCGATGACGGTGGGCGTCGGCGATCTCGGTCATCTCGCGGAGGAGCGACCGCTCCTTGTCGCTGGCGACGTCGCCCCCGGACTGGTGCCGGGTCGCGGCCTCGACCGCCGCGTCTTCCTCGGCGTCGACCTCCTCCTCGGGACGCTCCGCCCGTTCATCGTCAGCGCTAGTCGGCTCGCGGAGCAGCTCCAGCTCCTCGCCCAGCGGCGCGGGCTCCTCGTCCACCGCCGACGACCCGGCCGCCGCCACCCGCCGCTCGACCGCTTTTCGGTGGACCGCCAGGGTCCGCGCGAACGCCTCGGTCGACGAGAGCAAGCGCTTCTGCAGCGAGGTCAGCACTAGCAGCCCCGACCCGCGGCGCGAGCGCGTCGACGCCCGGAGCCGGGCCTTGCGAGCGTCGCGATAGGCCTGGAGCAGCACCGAGAGGCGCAGCTCGGGCGCCTCGGGCGGGAGCCCGTCGACGATTACCGGGACCACCTCGCGCTCGGGCAGGTCGGACTCGATCCCCCGCAGATCAGCCTTGAGGCGGCGGACCATCACCGCGTCGAGCAGCTCCGGGCTGCCACCGACCGGCAAACCCCGGCAAAAGCGCTGCGGGTCGAGCATCTCGAGGAGCGCCGCGAAGGAGTTGGAGTGGCCGTTATGCGGCGTCGCCGAGAGGAAGAGGCGATGCTCAAAGCGCGGCGCGAGTTCGCGGATGACCTCGGTCAGGCGTGAGTCGGTCGCGTAGCGAGAACCGCTTGACGGCGCCGCGTTGTGGGCCTCGTCGAGGATCAGGAGGGTCCCCGGGGCAAAGTCGCCGAGCCAGGTCCGCAGCGGCGTCGCGTAGTCCTCGTTGCGCAGCAGCGCGTGGGAGATGATGAAGCGGGTGTGGGTGGTCCAGGGGTTCACCCCATAGCCCCGCTCGCGCCGAGCTTGGGCGACAAAGTCACGGTCGAAGACCCTAAACGTCAGGCCGAAGCGCGCCTCCATCTCCGCCTGCCACTGCAACACCACCGACGGCGGACAGGCGACGATCACCCGCCGGACCTTCTGCCGGATCAACATCTCGCGGAGGATCAGCCCCGCCTCGATCGTCTTGCCGAGGCCGACATCGTCGGCGATGAAGAGGTTTACCCGCGGCATCTGCAGCGCCTTGCGCAGCGGCTCGAGTTGGTAGGCCTTGACCTCGATTCCCGCGCGATAAGGCGCCTGGAAAAGATCCGGGTTGGTCGAGGTGACGCAGTTCCAGCGCAGGGTGTGGAGGTAGGCCGAGAAGAGCGAGGGATCGTCAAACCCGCGCTGAGCGATCACGTCCCACGGTGTCGCGCCGATCACCTCCGCGTCGACTTCCTTCTCCCAGAGCACAGCGAGGGACTCGCCCTGAGCGTCATCCGCCAGGCACGAGAGCTCGACCAGGGTCGAGTCCGTCGCCTTGGGCGGCGGGGTGACGTTCTCGACGAGGTACTGGCGGGAGCGGACGCGGACGATCTGGCCTGGTTCGAGCTTCATAGACGGCGCCGGGGGTGCCGCGGAGGGTACCAGGACCACCGGCCGACGAGGTGCTCTGCGGTCGTCGGACTGGGCCGCAGACTGTGAGCACGAAGGGCGGTGTCCATTTTTCTGGACAACGCCGGCTGGCGCTCTAGCTCTCACTGGCTCTGAGATGTCTCGGTTTTGTTGAGGGGAAAGACGACGCAGCTCGTTCGGTACGTGCATATGCTCGACTCCAGTCGCTCAGTCGAGGAGATGTCAAACCGCTCCTCGCGCTTCGACCAGAAACTCGGATAGCCCCGCTCGCCCGCTGTCTAGATGCTGAAAAGGTGCCGGATGTGTCTGCGGCAGTTGCTGCATTGGTCGATCTTTCACCGGAACACCAAGAAAATCTCGCAGTTGTGGCGCAGATGTTGTCACGGGCAATATCAGAGGACGATGTGGAGAAGTCTAGGTGCTTGGGGCTGCTTAGCTTCGAATACTGTGCTGCAGCGGTGGCGGCCGGAAGAAAATGCCCCGAGGGCGCCCTCGACGCTATTATCCTTAGTTTGCGGACGCGTTTCGAGGAGTCATCGAGTGAGGATGAGGTCGAAGAATGGGTAGAGATGCTCATGACGGAGACGTGTCCTAAAAAACCGCATGATGTCCGCTTTTCTCGTCTTGTTCATATTGGATATGCGCAGATTGCAAAGGAACTAAATAATCGTGGTGAGAATAAGCTTTCGAGGCGGGCTGTGCACATGCACGTGGCATGCGCGAAGATTCTCAGTTGCCAAGTCTCTCGCAAACTTGAGACTCTCGAGCGACACCTCGGTTTGAAGTCTGGCAAGCTGGGCTCGTGCAGCCGCGAGCCTTCCAATGTCAATATAGACGACTCTCCCGGCCCCCACCGCTTCCACTGACAAGGGGCCGATGGTGCCTGATGCGAAGGGTTAGGCTTCCTTCCGGGAAGTGGATAATCCTCCAGGTTAGGGTATCGATGGTTGCTGAGTGGCGAAGGTCGTGGACGGTCTACCCGAAAATCCTCCGACAGAGGGTACTCCGCGTAGCTCTGGTCGTCCCGGCGACACCGTTCGCGATCAGATTGTCGCGGTTAAGGTCCTCAACCTTGACAGGGCGGCATCGGATCGAGATCGGCGCGAAGCGCTCCCAATTGCGGCGGCGCAGAGACGTCACCTGCCCACGCCCCCCGCTCGCCACTCTTCCGGCCTGGCTCTGACCAGGCCTCTTAGGTGAGGCCGACGTCGATCCCGAGTTCGTCGCGAAACCTCCGGAGCATCGCTCGATTGCTAAAGCCGAGCTGCTCGCCAAAGTGCCCCAGCACCTCGACCTCGATCGACTGGATTGGCGCCGCGGAGGTCATCGCGAGCATCAAAGAAAACCACGTTCGCCGCGCCCAATCGGACTCCGGTGGGGTGATTTGCAGGGTACGGAGCTCGATCTGTCCCTGCGGCATGAGTGCTTGCACCTCGGCTTGCGAGAACTCGAGCTGGCCGGCGATCGCGGAGTACACGTTGACGATGTCGTTGTGCTGGCCAGAGCCGAGGTAGATCATCGTCGCGAAGAGGATGAAGCCCTCGCGGACCTCCTGCGGCTCCGCCTGAATCCGCTGCCAAAAGCCGTCCATGTCCTCGGTGTCTGGCGGGAGCTTCAGCTCTTCATCCTCCAGGACAGTCCGGCGGAGCTTTGCCCCGCGGAGATCGCAGTCCCGCAGATCGGCCTCGCTCAGGCGGCACTCTGTGAAGTTTGCCTCGTTCGCGCGGGCGGCTGCGAGGCAAGCTCCGGAGAGGTCGGCGGCCCGCGAGAGGGCTGAGCCGAGCATGGTGTCCATGATGTCGGCCGAGATCAGCTCGGCGTAGCTGAAGTTTGCTTGGCGAAGATCCGCCCGCCGCAGCGATGCGCCGACCAGAGACGCTCCGGAGAGGAGCGCTCCGGTGAGCACGGCATCGTCCAGGATGCAGCGATCCATCGTCGCTCCCGCGAGCACTGCCCCCGTCAGGCTCACACCGGCCAGATCCGCGTCGCTTAGGTCCAGCGGTGTGTCGAGATTTGCCCAGCGCCACGTGTTGAAGGCCTCGAGATCATCTCGAAGCAGCTCGACGAGGTTCTCGGGTTGAACAGAAGATGAATCTGAGGACATAAGCCGCTCTATCACGAGTGCTCTGGCGCTGTCGCGTTGACCTGCTCGTGCTCTTTCGCGCCCGCCTTTGCCTTTGCCTTTGCCTTTGCCTCCAGCCTCCTTCTCCCGAGCTGCTACGACGGCAGCCTGTGAGATGAGCTGAAGGCGAGTGCAACGGACTCGTCGTCGTCTACGACGGACACGGAATCAGACCAATCTCAGCTCCCGCGCGCTCGCCGGTGAGCACGTGACAGTCCCTCGCGCCATCAAGCCCTGAGCATTGCGACAACTTTGGAGAGGGCGCTGCAGCTACGTGAATTGTTGATACCACACTCTATCCGCCATCGCGATCCACCGTAAGTCATCGTTATTGACAACAAGGGCGTAGATGCGGTTAATAGCATTCTAAATACGGTGTGAAGCCGAGTGACTGTCGGGCCGAGTGGCCGAGTGGCGATTTCATTCATGTCCATGATTCAGGACAGTCTAGCGATCGCCCAGTCCGTTTTCGCAGCGGCTAACTACCCCCACTTTTATCGACACATCATAACTGAGCCAAGTGTGCGAATCGCCGAGTGGCCAGGTGGCCGAGCTCCGAATGGCTGAATGGCCGAAGGGTCGAGTGGCCACGCGGCCGCGTGTCTGATCATTTGCCGCCGTCTGCGTTCGAAAAAAGACTGACGATTAACCTTGATTCCTCGATTTCAGGTTGATAGCTTTTTCGAGTCGACGGGCAGACGTCCCCTATGTCTACCCCGTGACCTCCGAACATTCGGAAGGGCAGGTATTTGAATGGTGCAGGTGGCGTATCCCGGCGTCTATATAAATGAGGTTCCCTCAGGATCGCGGACAATTACTGGCGTATCGACATCGATAGCCGTATTTGTCGGGCGAACTGAACGCGGCAAGTTGAACAAGCCGACGATCCTCTTTAATTACTCCGACTTCTCTCGAAATTTCGGGACGAGTACGGCCGACAGCGAGCTCGCAACGGCGACCCGGCTCTTCTTCGAGAACGGAGGAACGCAGGCCTATGTCATGCGAATCGCCAATGGGGCATCAAGCTCAGAGGTCACGCTAAGGGCGCAGGTTGGTGCCATCAAGGTGCTCAAAGTGGTTGCCCGCGAAGCGGGAACCACAGGCGAGCAGCTCCGGTTGGCGATCGACTACGACACACCGACACCCGACAGCACGTTCAATATTCGGGTGTTTCGCGTCGACCCCGAGACCTTGGCCGAGACCCAGAGCGAGCTCTTCGCCAATGTTTCGATGGACTCGGCAGAGGCGCGCTACGTCGTCGATATTGTCGAGGCGGAGTCGCAGCTTGTGAGTGTCGAGGATCTCGGCGCCGCACAGGTTGAAGGGTATACGCTCGGTGCACGGATGATCTCTCAAGCCAATTCCGGAGCGATCGCAACCGCGATGGGCAACGGCGGCAACGGCACTCTTCGTCTCAAGATCACCGGGGCGGATCCCGTGAATTACACGATCGTTGGCGGCGACATTGCCGCTAGCCTACCTGCCGACTTCTCTTTGGACTATATCGCGATTGATCCCGGCAACCACCTCGTCAAAATCACAAGTGATTTCCCTGGTGTGAGTGTCGAGGCGCTCCCCTCCGGCCTTCCAAATGACGTCGCGACAGCCCTTCAGATGGGTCCAGCACGCGGCGGCGTCGAAATGCGGAGGACCGGAGCCATCCGCCCGGCACCGAGCGGAGTCGTCTGGGATGCGACCAGCGACGCAAAGCTCACCTTGCTCTCAAACTTATCCCAAGAGAGTTACGAGATTACCGTCACCATCCCAATCAGTGGGATCGATCCATCAACGAGCGGCGCCAGCTTCTACGATGGCCTCGCGTACTCGGCCCCCTCGCTCTTGAACGTACGTGAAAAACTGTCCCGAATTGCGGCTCAGTACACAAATCTCGCAGCTGCAGTCAGCCACCCCTGGCGCTGCGATGTCCAGGGAATGCGACTGATTTTCTCGGCGACCTCGGGCCCCGCGAATACGGGCTTCAATGTATCCATAGCCAGTGTCTCTGTCGATCTGATCGGCGCATTCCTGACCAAGACGGACAATACGCGCTCGATCATTCTCGGCGACGGCAACCTCAGTGCCTATCAAGAGGCTGGAAACACCGGGCTCAACGGCGACGCCCCGACGATTGTCGACTACGCCGACGCGTACGAGGTGATCCAACGCGAGGTTGATCTCTTCAACTTGCTCATACTACCTCGCGATGTTGACATTAAGGACGACATCCGAGTCACCCTCTGGGGCCCCGCGAGCACGTTTTGCCAGCAGCAGCGCGCGTTTCTCCTCGTCGACCCGCCTCTGAGTTGGAAGAACGTCAGCGACATCACTGGTGCGGCGCTCAACATCAACAGCCTGCGCCAGGGTCTGGTCAAGGACCACGCGGCCGTGTATTGGTCGCGCTTGCTCGCCACCAATGAAAACGGGCTGGTCCGCCCGGTCGACCCCAGTGGGGCGATTGCCGGGGTGATGGCGAGGACCGACGGCCGACGCGGTGTGTTTAAGGCGCCCGCTGGCCTGGACGCAGATATCCGCGGGGTCCGCGGGGTCGAGCGTATGGTCTCCGATGCTGAAAATGGGATCACCAATCCGCTCGCGGTCAATACAGTGCGGATATTCCCGAATGGGGTGATCTCCTGGGGCGCGCGGACCATGGATGGCTTCGACAACTCCGGGAATGACGACTACAAATACATTCCGATCCGCCGGCTCGCGCTCTTCATCGAAGAGAGCCTCTACCGCGGCCTGAAGTTCGCGGTCTTTGAGCCCAACGACGAGCCCCTATGGGCACAGCTCCGCCTGGCGGCGGGCGCCTTTATGAGCAACCTCTTCCGGGCGGGGGCCTTTCAAGGACAAAAACGCAAGGATGCGTATTTCGTCAAGGTCGACAGCGAGAGCACCACTCAAAACGACATCAACCTCGGTATCGTCAATGTTGTCATCGGCTTCGCGCCGCTGCGGCCGGCGGAGTTTGTCGTCGTCACCATCCAGCAGATCGCCGGTCAGGTGCAGACCTGATCGATGGATCCGTCTTCCTAGGAGAAAACAACGATGACGAAGCAATTCACGGTAAACACAACTCGAATTGACCCCTACAAGAACTTCAAGTTCCGGGTCATCTGGGATGGCGAGACAGTCGCGGGGGTCTCGAAAGTCGGTGCACTCAAACGCACGACTGCACCGGTCAGTCACCGCGACGGCAACGACCTCAGCACCGATCGTCACTCACCGGGGCGTACTCAGTTCGACGACATCGTCCTCGAGCGGGGAATCACCCATAATCGAGAGTTCGAGGAGTGGGCAAATAAGATC
>Ga0256845_1002793_pt1 | contig 12310 bp, 8 predicted proteins | sample RiftiametaG_FD_189101 | JGI IMG/M metagenome (GOLD analysis project Ga0256845, IMG submission 189101) | Tube worm associated microbial communities from hydrothermal vent at the East Pacific Rise, Pacific Ocean - Riftia | ecosystem: Host-associated > Annelida > Integument > Unclassified ... | reverse complement strand
TTACGAAGAAATCGTTTCGGCCGCAGTTGAGGCATGGACAACTTTTACCGACCAAAGTGGTGCGGTGAAAAGATTATGCTCTAGAGATTGGGCTAAAATACCGAATTGATTTTTGCGATTGGTATAACTAGACATATATTAAAACCGATATAGCTCTCTATTATTCCAGAAAAGCACTTTTTTAATTCGCCCGCAATAAAGGTTTAAAAAACCTCCTTGTAGGCAGGTAGCTTTAAGCTAGCAGTAGGGTTTATTATAGTGCAATGGGATATCGTCATGGTTCACACACTAAGTACAAGATCGAATATCACTTTGTTTGGGTGACAAAATACCTTTATCAAGTGCTCATGGGTGAAGTTGTAAAGGTTAGAGAATTAGTAAGACAAACGTGTGAACATATTAGAGGTAGAGATCATACGAGGGGTAGTGAGTAAAGATCACGTCCACTTGCTGAAGTCAGCTCCGCCGAATTTATCCCCATCAAGGATAATGCAACGCGTAAAAAGGTCAAAGCTCAACAAAATTATTTCAAGAGTTTAAATACTTGAAAAAACGTTACTGGGGGCAGCATTTTTTAGGCAAGAGGCTATTTTTGCATTACTTAACATTCAAAAATAAACCATAGAAGTTATGACTTCTATGGTTTATTTTCATTCTATTTATTTTTCAAAGGTCTTATCAAAAGCAATAACACCGGTAACAAAGTCAAATTAGCAATCAGCGCAACAAACATCGCTAAACTAGTAAATATGCCAAAATAAATTGATGGCATAAAGTTCGATAACATTAGAACTGAAAATCCAGCAATGATAGTAATTGAGGTGAAATACATTGCTCTTGCAATGGTGTCATGGCAAACATACATTGCTTTTGTGTAATCACCACATTTAGCATACTCTGTTTTAAATCTATGTATATAATGAATGGTATTATCGACTGATATTCCGATGCTAATTGCAGCAATAGTGATCGTCATCATATCTAATGGAATACCCGACCATCCCATTAAACCCAAAACAAAACAAGCCCCAATAAGATTCGGAAACATTCCAATTAAAGCTAATTTAAAAGAATGAAATAAAACAATAAACATTAATAGGATAATACCAAACACAACTCCCAAGGTAAGAATTTGTGATTCAAATAAACTCTCTAACATATTGTTATACAAAATTAACATACCGGTAAAATGAAAATGTTCTTCCGATATTTTCATTTCTTCTGTCATAAACTTTGATATATCTGCCAATAATTTATTTCGATTTAATTCAGGGTTAGATTCTTCTACCCGGATCAAAAACCTTACCTCATCATTTTCTCTATCATAAAAAGGTGACATTACCTGATTTCTTAAATCCTTAGGTATTTTCTTTTCGAGAAGAGATAGTTCAAAATCATCAAGACTTTGGTTATTATTAATTTGTTCTACTATTTGTAGTCCTGCGGCTAAAGAAAGAACTTTTCCAGTAACTGGTAAATCTTCTAAAAAAGCTTGAATCTTGTGAAGTTTTGCAATGCCGTGAGAAGTTAACCAAAGTTTAGGGGATTCTTTAGGAGATACTTCAGCAAAACCATCACCATCTTCGAATTCGCCTTCGTCAAACCCATCATCACCAAAATCGCCATCATCAAAGTCATCATCTTCATCAACTTCTGAGAGAAAAGCAAAATCAGATTCAATAGCACCTCTTTCTAATATAATTTCTAATGGCGTTGTTCCACCTAACTCTGTATCAATTACTTTCATTCCTTGATAAATCTCTGTATCGGTCTTGAAATAGTCTATGAAACGATTATCTACCGATAAATAACCGATCCCCCATGCACTTACACCAGCCATGACAATAGAAAGAACTGCCACTTGCCACCGCCACTGATCACTCACTTTTGCTAATAAATTAGTAAACGTAAAAAATGCCCCTTCCTTCCGAGAATCAACCGTTTTTTTCTTTTTAATTAACATTAAGAGTGGAAATAAAATAAATGCTATAACGAAAGCTAAACTCACTCCCATAATCATCATTTTTCCAAAATCACTGACGGGTCTAATATCACTAACCATCAGAGAGCCAAACGCGACAATCGTTGTTAACGTTGTATAACCACAAGGAACAAACATCGATCTAACGGTTTCAACAATTTTATCATCGTAGCTTAAATCGTGATAATCTCTCTCAACTTGTCTAAATCGAACGATTAAATGAATCATTAATGACATAGTAATAATCAGTAACAATGCAACAAAATTTGATGAAATAACGGTCACAGGCCAATCTAACCATCCTAAAATACCAATTGCCGTTATGGCTGTAATAAAACAACAACCTAAGGTAATGATGACCCATCTAATTTTTCTAAATATAAATGCCTGAATTAAAATGAGTAAAAGAAACACGCCTACGCCAAATACAATAAGATCACTTTTAACAAATTCGACCATATCGTGGGCAATCATCGGAATACCCCCCAAATGCACTTTAGCAATCCCAGAGTACATTGCCTTAAATGAGCGGATGGTTTTAATTACTTTCTCATTTCGCATTGAAACTTCATCTGATAATAATCTTAATTCCGATTTAAGGTTTTTCATTTGTACTATTTCGTAAGGCGATAATGCTTGTTTTTGATTTTTTTTCCATTGAAGAGCTTGAAGCTCATCATTTAACTTAAAGTAGTTCTTATTACCTCTTAAATTCGCTTGAATAGCCGTTGTTTTTCCATCTTCACTGATTAATAAATTTCTATACAATTTAATCGACATCAAATCATTTTTGGCTTGTGCAAGATCAACACCTTTATCCTTAATAAAATAAATATCATTATGGATATTGCTCAAACTGACTGTTTTTTCATTAAAAAGTGGGGCATCGATTAACGATATGACTGTTTCAACTTCAGGTATTGCGTCAATCTGCTCTTTTAATGCCGTTAATTGCTTAATTGAATCTTCAGAAAATAGTTCTTTATTGGGAGAAAAAGTAATAAAAAGATAATCATCCGTTCCATACTTTTTTTTAACTTCGCGATAATATTCCAGCGAGCGGTCATTTTCCAATACCAGTGAATCAGCTGATGCATCCATCCTAAAAGAAACCATATGGGACGCAATAATAATTATTATTACAGAAACAATTAAAAATGTAATTGTCGTGTATTTAACAACAAAATTTTGATAAAGACGAACTAACCAAATTGGCATAATATTCCTATTTAATCCTTTAAAAATCCTGATTTTTACGTACAAATTTTTGAAGAAACTAGTAGATCCAAAAACTCATACATGTACAAATGAGAATAAACAGTAAGATAAAACACAAAATGTATTTTACTCCTATTATTGTTCTAAAGGGCACTTTCTACAATAAAAACGAATGATAAAGACTTATATATGAATGCTAACTGAACCTAAACGGTTCATAGGTGCTTTCAAAACGTTATATTAGTTATTTCTTATGTATGTTAAACTTCAATTTTGTTACAATTTATACTAGAATTCATCCACTTGACCTAAATCAAGTATTAATCAGCATTATATCGAGTAAAATTATCCGTTGTCTGAAGTAGTACATTAGACATCATTAGCTAACCGATATTTTGTCTGTAAAAGCAGAAATAATAATATTATCTAAATATCAAAGGCAAATATAATCATCAATAATGGGAAATAGAATGTCTGATCTTAATACTGCGACAAAACAAGTCTTGACCTATAACTATAAAGTTGTCAAACAATTTTCAATAATGACCATAGTTTGGGGGATCGTTGGCATGTTAGTAGGCGTCATCATCGCCGCGCAACTATTTTTTCCTGATTTAACCTACGGAATTGAATATCTATCTTTCGGACGTTTACGACCTTTACATACCAATGCTGTAATTTTCGCATTTGGTGGATCAGCGTTAATGGGGACATCTTTATACGTTGTTCAAAGAACCTGCCAAGCGCCTTTAATTAGTAATGGTTTAGCCGCATTCGTCTTTTGGGGATGGCAACTTGTTATTGTTTTAGCTGCAATCAGTTTGCCTATGGGGTTCACAAGCTCAAAAGAATATGCGGAACTCGAATGGCCAATTGATATTTTAATTGCGGTTGTTTGGGTAGCTTATGGCATTCTTTATTTTGGCACTATCATGAAACGACAAACCTCACATATTTACGTTGCAAATTGGTTTTATGGTGCTTTCATAATTACTGTTGCTGTACTACATATAGTCAACAGTGCGGCAATACCGGTTACTTTAACTAAGTCTTATTCTGCATACGGCGGTGCAATAGATGCCATGGTTCAATGGTGGTATGGTCATAATGCTGTTGGCTTCTTTTTAACAGCAGGATTTTTAGGAATGATGTACTACTTTATTCCTAAGCAAGCAGAAAGACCCGTTTATTCTTACAGGTTATCAATTGTACATTTTTGGGCTTTAATCGCTACCTACATGTGGGCGGGCCCTCACCATTTACATTACACTGCGTTACCTGACTGGACTCAATCGGTTGGTATGGTTTTCTCTTTAATCTTGTTAGCACCTTCTTGGGGCGGAATGATTAATGGAATAATGACATTATCGGGTGCCTGGCATAAATTGAGAACCGATCCTATTTTAAAATTCTTAATTGTTTCTTTATCATTTTATGGAATGTCCACATTTGAAGGTCCTATGATGGCAATTAAAACCGTTAATGCTCTATCGCATTATACTGATTGGACAATCGGACATGTTCATTCGGGTGCACTCGGTTGGGTCGCTTTTGTTACGATTGGCGCTATGTATTACCTAATACCCAAACTCTATGGGCGTAAAGAAATGATTAGTACCGACTTAATTAACATTCATTTTTGGATTTCTACTATTGGAGTAGTTTTGTATATCACAGCCATGTGGATTGCTGGCGTTATGCAAGGACTTATGTGGAGGGCGGTTAATACTGATGGTACTTTAACCTATAGTTTTGTTGAGTCTGTCACTGTGACCTATCCCTTTTATGCCATTCGATTGGTCGGCGGTATTTTGTTCCTCAGCGGAATGATTATCATGGCTTACAATACTTATAAAACTATAAAAGCTGGCCCTGATAAAGAGATCAACAACTCAGATAACCAACTTGATTCATCAGTTAAAAGTTAAGAGGACGATACCATGCAACACGAAAAAGTAGAAAAAAATATCGGCCTTATGGGGCTACTTATTTTCATCGTGATTAGTTTCGGTGGATTAGCTGAAATTGTTCCATTGTTTTTTATTGACGATACAACTCAACCATTAAAAGGCTTAAAACCGCACTCTGCTTTAGCTTTAGAGGGCAGAGATATTTACATACGTGAAGGCTGCAATAATTGTCACTCACAAATGATCCGCCCATTTAGAGCAGAAACTGAGCGTTATGGTCATTATTCAGTTGCGGGAGAACATGTATGGGAGCATCCATTTTTATGGGGATCTAAGCGAACTGGTCCTGATTTAGCTCGAGTTGGCGGTCGATACAGTGATGAATGGCATCGTGTACATTTACTCAACCCAAGAGATGTTGTACCAGAATCAAATATGCCTGCATTTACTTGGCTAGAAGAAGCCGTTTTAACTGGTGATTTAACCGGTAAAAAAATGTCTGCTTTAAGAATCGTCGGTGTACCTTATACCGATGAAGACATCGCTAATGCAAAACAAGCGGTTGAAGGTAAAACAGAGCTCGATGCAATTGTTTTCTATCTTCAATCGCTTGGCTTAATTCTTAAAGACAAACGTTAATCGAGGTCACTATGGATATCGACTTAATCAGAATTCTGCAAACCGTAGCATTATTCATTCTATTTTTAGGGTTAGTTTATCTACTCTATCGAAAAACAGACGACAAAACATTTGAAGAAGTTGCGAATCTGCCATTTGTAGGCGACGAAACTTCCAATATTATTGAAACTAAACAATATAAAGGTGAAGACCATGAGTGAATTTTGGAGCTGGTGGATTATCGTTATTACACTTGTTAACGTTTTTGGCTGTTGGGCATTGTTGCTTTGGACGCGAAAGATGAAAGGCTCTATTGAAGAGAATGAAACCACTGGTCATATATATGACGGTATAGAAGAATATAATAACCCACTGCCTAAATGGTGGCTAAATATGTTTAATATCAGCTTGTTTTTTTCAGTTATATATTTAATTTTGTATCCTGGGTTAGGAAATTTTGTAGGCATATTAGGTTGGACACAGACTGGTCAACATGCAGAAGAAGTCGCTGAAGCAAAAAAAGTATACGCGCCCCTTTTTGCAAAGTACGCGAATACGCCAATTGAAGAACTTAGTAAAGTAAAACAAGCAACGGAAATGGGTAAAAGAATTTTTGTTAATACTTGTTTTGGTTGCCATGGTTCTGATGCCCGGGGAAATACCGGCTACCCCAACTTAACAGATAAAGACTGGTTATATGGCGGTTCAGCCGCTAACATAGAACATAGTATAAACTATGGTCGTAATGGAATAATGCCAGGTTTTGCGACCTCATTTAATGCTAAACAAATTGATGGGCTTGTTCAATATGTTGGGAAATTAGCTGGTCATCCAGTTAATGAATCCAAAGCTAATATTGGCAAAATGCTATTCGACCAACAGTGTTTTGTATGCCATGGAGCGGATGCTAAAGGCAATATTGCAATGGGTGCTCCAGATTTAACTGACAATATATGGCTTTATGGTGGTTCAGCTACTAGTATTGCCAAAACAATAAAAGATGGTCGTATGGGGAAAATGCCTGCTCATTTAGATCTATTAGGTAAAGAGAAATCACATTTAGTGACTGCCTATATTTATAGTTTATCTAATTAACAAATAAGAATATTCTTTCTTAAAATTGTCAATTGACTCTTCTTGGTTAAACATTTACATTGGTTTAGCCGAGAAAAAATAACTCTTGTGTAACCTGGGGAAACTTACATGTCTTCCAAAGATTCTAATGACGAGATCTATCGCGATCTATATGTATCACCAGACAAAATATATCCTCGACAAATTAATGGTTTTTTCGCAAAACTTCGCATTTATACCGTTATATTACTGTTAGGGCTTTACTACATTTTTCCTTGGATTTTATGGAATGGTGAACAAGCGATTCTTTTGGATCTTCCTGCCCGGCAATTCCGATATTTTGGCGTTACCTTTTGGCCACAAGATTTTATCTACCTTACCTTATTATTGATTATTGCAGCGGTTGGACTGTTTCTATTTACTACGATTGCAGGCCGAGTTTGGTGTGGTTATTCATGCCCACAAACGGTATGGACAGAAACATTTTTATGGATTGAGGAACTTGTAGAGGGTAATCGTAACAAACGAATTAAGCTAGATAAAAGCCCTTGGAATTTCAATAAAATATCCCGTAAAACAACTAAACATTTTCTTTGGATCAGTTTTGCATTATTTACTGGTTATACCTTTGTTGGTTATTTTTCACCAATCAGAGAGCTAGGAACAGGAATTATTGAGTTCACTTTAGGATCTTGGGAATGGTTTTGGGTTCTATTTTATTCACTTGCCACTTACGGTAATGCAGGTTGGCTAAGAGAACAAGTCTGCTTGCATATGTGTCCCTACGCAAGATTTCAAAGCTCTATGTTTGATAAAGATACTTTGATTATTTCGTATGATGAAAACCGCGGTGAGGGTCGTGGAAAACGCAAAAAAAACTCAGATTACCAACTAAAAGGGCTTGGAGACTGCATTGACTGTGATCAATGTGTGCAAGTGTGCCCTACCGGAATTGATATTAGAGATGGGCTTCAATATGAGTGTATCGCATGTGCTGCTTGTATAGATGTATGCGATAACGTCATGGATAAAATGGGTTACGATCAAGGATTAATAAAATATACAACGGAAGTAGAAGAAAAATCAAATGGTAAAGAAAAAACAAAATTTCTGCGTGCTAGAACAGTCTACTATTCCAGCATTTTTATTATTGTAGTTTGCGCTTTTATCTACCTTATATCCAATAGAGTACCGCTCGATATAAATGTTATTAGAGATAGAAATAACCTTTACAGTGAAACATTTTCTGGGGAAATAGAAAACACTTACACTTTAAAAATATTGAATATGTCACAACAATCACAAGGTTTTCAACTATCTGCAACAGGCTTTGATTCCATTGAAATAATTGGTAAACAACAATTTACCATAGACTCCGGTGAAGTGTTTGTACTTCCGATCCGATTACGTGTTGCTGCTGGAGAATTGACTGAGCGTTCAAATAATATACAATTTGTACTTCAAGCTTTGAATGGCGACAAACAAAAAGCGATATCAAATGCAAAATTTTTAGGCCCTAAAAAATAACTTAAATTAACAATGAATAACCAAACTATGAATCAATTAAATAACAGCCTTAATTCTAATTCAGGATCGAATACAAGTTCTAATTTAGGTTCTAACTTAGATACGGAACCTTGGTACAAACAAGGATGGCCTTGGGCATTAATTGCAATTCCTATTTTGACTATTATTGCAGGCGTAACCACTTTTATTATAGCCAATGACACTTCAGATAGCCTTGTTCAAGATGATTATTATAAAAAAGGACTCGCAATAAACAGCCGTTTAGAACGGTTTGATTTGGCTCAATCAATGTTTCTAGTTGCCGATATCAATATCGACATTACATCTAACCTATTATCAATCAATTTAAGTGCAGACAAAAATCATCCAATTCAAATTTCAAAAGAATTAAGTCTTAATTTTTTTCATCCCACTTTAAAAACTAAAGACCAAAATTTTAAATTACATCAACTTTCAGAAAATGAATATATCGCTGAAATTATTAATTTAGAGCCAGCCTATTGGCATATTCAAATTGAAGACGATAAGCAAACATGGCTACTTAAAGCTCGTTGGTTATACCCGGATAAAACTAGCATTTCTATCAATGCTAATGAGCCTTAAATATATTCACTCTAATTTAAGGTTCAATTATATTTATGCCCTCAAACTGTTTTCACTGTGGCCTAGCTAACCCACCCTCGGCAAAAATCGAGTCCAAAATTATAGGGAAACAACGACACTTCTGTTGTTTGGGTTGTTTAGCTATTGCTGAAACTTTAACTGAAAATGGTCTGACCGATTTTTACAGATTTAGAAGTGGATTAAACATCACTGCTGATGAACTAATCCCGAGTGAATTAGAGTCCATTGAAGCCTTTGACTCTCCAGATATACTAAAACAAATAAGCCAATTAGCTGACGATGGCAAAAGTCGAAGCATAGAATTAGGGATTGAAGGAATAACCTGTGCTGCCTGTGGTTGGCTTATTGAAAAAAGCATTGGCCAATTAGAATCAGTTGTAAAAATTAATGTCAACGTGTCTACCCAAAGAGCTAATTTGACATGGATACAATCAACTAGCGAACATGATAAATCAATTAACCTAAGCCATATAATAAAGACTTTTAATCAGGTTGGATTTAAAGCCTATCCATTTAGTGAAGACGAAAGAATTGCTTCATTTAAACGCACAAATCAACAATTCATTAAACGCTTAGTAGTAGCGTCAATAGGCATGATGCAAGTAATGACTTATGCACTGTCAGTTTATATTGGCGATACACAGGATATATCACCTAATCACCGTTCTTTTATGCACTGGCTTAGTTTTATCGTGGCTACGCCAGTTGTTTTCTATTCTGCAACCCCCTTTTTTAAAAGCGCATGGAACAACTTAAAAGCTAAACGTTTAGGTATGAACTTCCCTGTTAGTCTCGCAATACTCAGCGCCTATTTTTCCAGTATATATTCTTTGCTATTTAATAAAAATGATTTCTATTTTGATTCAGTGGTCATGTTCACGTTCTTTCTTTTAATCGGACGTTTTCTAGAACATAGAGCTAGATATTTATCTGTTTTAAAACAAACCAATTTTCAACAATTAATTCCAATATCGGTTAAAAAAATTATTGATGAACAACCGATTGACATTCCAGTTTCTGAGGTTGAATATGGTGATAAATTGATTATTCCAGCCGGAGCCATTATCCCTGTCGATGGCGTTCTATTAGAAAACTCGGCGGAAATCAATGAAGCCATAATGACGGGTGAGTTTTTACCGATCAGCAAACAACCAAACGATGAATTGATTAGTGGTTCGACAAATCAATCTGCGGCACTAACTATGTTGGTCAGTAAGAATTTCACTCGCAGCAAAATAAGTCAACTAATTGATTTACAAAGAAAAGCAGAAAACTTAAAACCAAATTCAATTTCTATAGCAGATAAAATTTCTCACTGGTATGTTGTAGGGTTATTAATTATATTATTCGCTGTATCAATCGTTTGGTGGTTTATTGATAGCACACAAGTGTTTAGCATTGCATTATCCATATTGGTAGTCAGTTGTCCTTGCGCACTCTCATTGGCAACACCAGCAGCCCTTGCGGCAGCCACTTCACAATTGACTGATTTAGGTTTTATGATACGAAACTCATCAACTCTCACAGAGCTAAATAAAGTCAAACAGATATTTTTTGATAAAACAGGCACTTTGACGGAAGGAAAAATATCTATCAATAAAGTCGAAAATTATTCAGATTATACAGAACAACAACTAATAAGCTTTGCAACATTACTAGAAAATATTTCCAGCCATCCAATTGCTATTGCATTCAAATATTATTTAGAAGATGAGCAATCAGCTTCTAACAACCCTAACTCTGAAAAAATAGTCTTGACTAATCACCAAGAAATTATCGGTAAAGGAGTAATAGCAAACATAAATAAAAAACGCTATCTTTTAGGTAAAGTGAGTTTTCTAATTGAAGATAATAAAAAAAAATATAAAAATAATTATGTCGATAAAGAGCAACATGACGATGAAATTCGAGAGTTAAAAACAGCTTACCGAAAACATAAAGGAATGGCTATCTTTCTCTCAGAAGATGGAAAGCTTATTGCTAAGTTTCATCTAGCAGATAAAATTAAATCATCTGCATCAAAATGTATTTCTAAACTCAAAGAAAGTATTAACGTAAGTTTGTTGACTGGCGATTCAGATCAGTCAGCTATGGATGTTGGAACGACTCTAAAGATTGAAGATATTATAGCTAACGCTTCACCTGAAAATAAATTAAAAGCCATCCAACGAGCACAGCAAAAGGATAAAGTTGTAATGATGGTAGGAGATGGTTTTAATGACTTAGGTGCCTTAGCTAGCGCCGATATTAGCATTAGCCTTGCAAGCAGTCCAGACCTATCGAAATCTAAAAGCGATGTAGTGTTAGTTTCAGAAGATTTAATGGTGATCCCAAAGGCAATTGAATTATCAAAGAAAGTACAAATGATTATTAAACAAAACTTGGGATGGGCGATTGCATATAATTTGCTTGCGATCCCATTTGCTGCGCTCGGTTACATTCCTGCATGGCTTGCCGCCATTGGTATGAGCTTGAGTTCTTTAGTGGTTGTATTGAATGCACTTAGGTTGAAGAAGTAAAACCAATCAAACTATAGATTTAGCTAGTTAAATTATTTATCAACACTTGAATATCGCTCACACTCAGATGCACGTATTTTTTATAGGTTCGAATAGTATTTTTCGAGACTGCAATTTTGCAAGTCAAGAACTATTAGACTTTAGATATTGTTATCAACATAGCGCTGTCATTTGCTTACTTTCATAAAGTGACTGAGTCTTTTCCAATAGAGAAATGAGCCTGAAGTCATATTTTAGATAAATCCAATATGAAGCTTACTTTTCTACCAATCCTGCTCATGATCCGAGCCTATGAGAGCGATCATGACATTAAAACAATTAGACACATTGGATTCCATTAGAAAGTTCCTAGAGGGCAACCAACGTGTAGCCTTTAGCGTATTGGGTAGTAAACCAGAGCGATATCAATTTATTCGCAAAACACTGGTTAATTTTGTCTATTGCAAAGCAACTAAGCCGGACAAAGGTCTGTTGAGGCAATATCTCAGTAAAATCACGGGTTACTCGCCATCTCAACTTAGTCGACTGATTTCAAAGCATCGAAAAACGGGAAAAGTCGATTGGAAACCGGCTAAGAATAATGGGTTTTGCCAAAAATATAGTCACAAAGATATTGAGAGTTTAGTGGCCATTGATGAGCGTCACGATAGACCTTGTGGTCAAACGATTAAAGTCCTTTGTCAGCGCGCGGTTGAACTTTTTGGTGAAAAAGAATATGAGAACCTTGCTAATATTTCAGTGGCTCATATCTACAATTTAAGAGGTTCAAGAATTTATAAAAACAAACGAACCCATTTTGAAAAAACACACTCTAAAAAAAGTTCTATTGGCGTAAGACA
>Ga0256845_1002792_pt1 | contig 12312 bp, 11 predicted proteins | sample RiftiametaG_FD_189101 | JGI IMG/M metagenome (GOLD analysis project Ga0256845, IMG submission 189101) | Tube worm associated microbial communities from hydrothermal vent at the East Pacific Rise, Pacific Ocean - Riftia | ecosystem: Host-associated > Annelida > Integument > Unclassified ... | reverse complement strand
TTCATTCCTTCATCAAAACAAAGGATATCTAGCAAGTCGTAAACGCAAATTTTATACAGAGTTGAGCGATAATGAAATAAATCAAATGGAGAAGGCTTACCATAAAGTATTTGAAAACAAATTGTAGGTTTAAATAATTTATTTTTTAGAAAAAAAGTGTGTCTAAACGTGATTGAAACAAAGAATAATGAGTTTTTTTTATCTACCATAACGGACTCTGTAAGTGAAAAATAAAGGAAATTGTTTAAGCACGTACCGATCTAATAAACCCTTAGGAGTGTTTCTTAAACCTTTTCCTTTACCCAAATATACGAATAATAACCAAACTTGTTACAAATGAGCCAATTAATAAATGCAGTAGAAAAATAGAAGTCGGTAAAAAGAACGGACAAAAATAGTAGACGAAGAAAACCCAGTAAGCCAAAAACCAATAAGTGGAATTGTAGGCAATGCAGGAAAGGTGGGTGAGATATTCTCAGCAACGCACGGGATGGTCAAAAACACTTCTAAAGAAGAAAAGAAGAGCATTAAAGAGCAGTTGGATTTACTAGAGCGAAAAACCATACGGAAAGATGCATTCAGCTGGGCTTTGAAAGAATTAAGACAAAAATCAGTTAAAACTACTATAAATAACAAAGAAGTAAGTATTGGTATCAACAGAAAGGGGATAGATAAGTTTTTGAGCGAACAATCAGGTGTGTTTTATGATATAGAAATGCGTAATAAAAAGAACTTATACCAGTTTAACTATAATATGAGTCTAATTTAGATTGAATTGTTTTTTGCAATATCGAGGAAAAATGATTTAGCATAACTGGTTACGGTAAATTATTTTAACGAAGAGAGTGTAAAAACAAACAGGATAAATGACTTGTCTTATAGTTAAAATGGTATTACTAGCTTGTATTGTTAAATATTATTTTGTTTTTCGGAAATATCACATACATATTTGAACCGTAGACAAACTACAATATGGATAATCTAAAAAAAATAGAGAAAGAAATATCTAAAATTTTAAATATTGTAATAGATAATGTGAATCGTCAAATAGTAACTTTTGATACTATTGATAAAAACCAAGGTATCATTGTTCAAAAAATCAAAGAACTGGATACAAAAATTGAGACTGTAATAGGAACAGATTTACCAGCTATACAAGGTAAGGTTGATAAAATAAAAGATGTCCAAGAAGGAATTGAAGATATAAAAGTAGAAGTATCTAGGTACTCAGATGAATATGCTAACCTACTACAAATAGTGAAAAAATGACGTATTAATAGATTTAACAGGTGTCACCCATCACGGTAATAAACATAACTTAACACCCAATTCCTGCTATTAACTTAGCAGGGATTTTTTTTTACATAATAAAAATAAACCAATACAAAAAAAGAACTTATATAGCTTAAGGAAGTAGCTATTGCAGCTCCTGTCCTACCATATAACGGCACTAAAACTACCAAAGATATCGCTATCACTACCGTACCTGTAAAGGCTTTTATATTATTGATATAAACCTTACCAATTGCCGAAAAATAATTTGCCCAAGAAGAGGAAACTGCTAAAGCAAATACTCCTGGTAAAAGATAAATCATATCTTGCTTGATACCATCAAATTTATTTCCAAATAATTGGGCATACAACTCTTGTGGTAATAATAACAATAAAACAATAGCGGGAAGCATAAGCACAATAATGTATTTTAAACTTTTTTTCGTTATCAAAACTGCCTTGTCTGGCTCGTTTACAATTTCGGAGTATTGATTAAGGGCTATACTCCTAGAAATAATCCAAAGGGACTCGCAAAGGACAAGTGCATTGGCATATTTACCCGCCTCCGCTTTGTTTACATACCAAAACAATACATACAACGATGCTCTATAACTAACAAATTGTATAAACCCTGCCATTTCGTTGGTAATGCCATAAGTCGCTATTTTTTTCCATGCTTGAGTATCAAGCTCGATTTTTGAGATAAAAACCTGCTTCCAAACAGAAAACAAACCCAAAACAATAACACTCTGTCCAATCAAGTAAGCTTGCAAGTACGTCTCGATAGAGTGTGAACGATGAAAATAAAAAACCAACAATGTAAACAATGGTGCTAATAAAGAGAGTAGACTATATTTTACAATTTCTTTTCGTCCAATCAGAACATTAAGCCCAACAGTAGATAACCCAACTACAAGCATCATCATCGTTACCAAGCTACGATACACCGATGGGTGAATAAAATCGAAAGTAATATTAGACAATACGATAACCGGCACTAGCAATAGCAAAGCAAATAATATTACTTTGATAATCGACTTGTACTTAGGTAAGTGATAAATAACCGTAGAACCTCCAACGATTCCAAAAATCATCATAGTTATACTTACATCTGTCATCAGCAAGGCGATATCTCCTCTCCCTTCTGGTCCTAAAACCCTAGAGGTAATCACAATCATTATAAAATTAATAACCGCAACAAGGCTTCTACTAATCAAGGTGAATGATATATTTCCCACAAACTTCATTTGAGCACCCAGTCTAAAAATTCTATTTTTATTTTCTCCCAATTGTATTTTCTCAAATACAATGCTCTCCCTCTATTAGCATCTTCTTGCATTTTTATGGGCGAGTCTATATATTGTTGTGTTGCTTTTATAATAGACAAAGTATCATTGGGATCAACTAAAAAACCTCCTACCTCTTCGCCTAATGCTTGAGTAATTGCCTTAAGTTTAGTATAAATAAACGGTCTCCCTACTGCCATATAATAAAATAGTTTAATAGGTAAACAGTGTTGATTTTCAAAATCAGCTACCCGCAAATCAAATAAAACATCAAAATCAGCTAATCGTTTAATATATTCTTGATAAGGGACTTCCTCTGACCAAGTGATTTCTAAATTATGAATTTTAGGCATTAAACGCTGTATATTTTCTCGGTCTTTTTCGGAGTCTACTCTTCCCAATAATACTGCTTTTATCTTTGTATTAGGGTTGTTTTGAGCAATTGATTCCGCTACTTTAAGAAACACACCTGTGCCTTTTTCTATACTAATCCTACCTGTGTACGCCAGTGTCACCTTATTTTTATTGGCTTCTATTGGTGTATATTTAATATATGATTGAGATGGGTAGTAAGAAATTCTTTTTATTGGTTTCCAAAAAAGAAAAAATCGATAAAATCGACCTTTATAATATTCTCCTTCAATTAGTTTATCCGCTTTAGCAACAGCATACAAACCAAAAAAGAACAGGGTAAACACCTTCACTAGCTTTTTAAATCCTTTTAGTTCTTCTATATTTTTTTTAGATGGATACCATTCTGTAATATCATAAACAATTAAAACATTTTTTTTAGATTGCTTCTTATACTTTTTTGCTGCTAAAACCGTGAGTGGATCTACACAAATTACAGTGTTGGGATTAGACTCAAGTAACTGCTCTACAAACCACGTTATTTTTTTTGCTTTCGCTAAAGTGTTTTCAATTCCTCTTACGAGAATACCATCAACAATTCTATCTTCTGTTTTTGTGGTCACAAATATTGCCGTTTGACACCCTTCATCTCTTAGCGTAGAAGCAAAGTGATAAAAAAATCTATCATCCAATGCTGGGTGACTTGTCGTCAAAATGGCAATATGTTGAATTTTAGCTTTCAAAGGTGCTCACAAATAACGTGCAATAAAGTTAGATATTATCTGAGTAAATACTTTATCCGTACCTAAGCCTGACCCACTCTGTATAGCACCTGTACTCAAGACCCCTCTCCCATTCTCTTCTTTATAAGTGATTTGTCCTCCACCTTTTCCGTCCCAAACCTTATTGTCACCATTATAATTTTGATATAATTCGCCATCTTTAGGATTCAACCCTTCTGCAATAACTTCAACTTGAACATTAGAGATTAAAGTTGCAACATCTGTTTCGTCTCCACAAATCCCTAGTTCATTTATTCCCTTTTCTCCAAAAAGTTCTCCTTTTCTAGCTTCTAAACCATTATACAAGAAATGTGTTGGATTAGTGACCTTATAGGGTGAGAATGTACCTATCCCTGCTTCTGTGTATCGCACACCAAGTAGTCTGTCTTCTGGCTGAAAAGAATGTCTCCACCCTCCTCCTATTTTCAAACTATTTTCAAAAAAAGTAACATCTTTTCTTACTTCTAATGTTTGATAATTATCAGACCATTTTATTTTCCAAAAAACCTGGTTACCCCCCAAACTTATTAGCGATATTTTTGTTTTACGTAAAGCGTCATACATTTTTTTACTGACGTACTCACAATGATAAGAAAGTACTGCTATTTTGCAATCAGGCACAGCAGTTTCTAGCATGTAATCAGGGATTATTGCCGTATTACAATGAGATTCAAACCATTTATAGATATTAATCTCAACAGGCATATCATGAATATTGTCAATAGGATTATATGTTAATGCTAAATTAGGACGCTGAGCAGAAACAAAGTGAACGGTTTTATTCTCTTTATAATTGTCATATACCGATTGCCCGCCAAAGTGATTATAGGCTACCCAAGTACTTACTGGTGCTATGACTAAAACATCTGCCTTTTTTACTTGTTTCGCTACAATAAACGTAATGATAAATTCATTGTTTAGAAACACTTTATAATAACCTTGTTTATAACCTGCTAAGGAAAGCTCAAAACTAAGCTCCCAATTACAGCCTGTTTTAGGATCGGCTTGGTTATTTTGTTGTTTTGAATCCACATTAAAACTTTCTATTTCCTCATCCTCATATGCCGAAACGGCAATACAAATCCGTATCTTAATTTTTTTTTCGCTTGACAAATAAAACTTTACTTTCTCATTTTCATAATAAAACATCTTATCAGTATAACCCAAAGTATTAGCATAAGCGATTTTATCATCAGGCAAGTAGTCAGAGTGAACTTTAAACCAATAACGGATATACCACAATGACAATAAAGGTGAGAATATCACAATCAACAAACTACGAATGCTATACAGTAAGTCTTTCATCTCTTAATTTGACCAATCAAAATGATACGTTTTTTTATCTGACGAAATTCCGCCTACACTTTGCTTAAAAAAGGCTAAACCATGGTTTAGTTCGCCTTTTACAGTAGCAATTCCATAATCAATCAATTTGACTCCACTTGCCTTTGCCTCTTTCGCTACATAATCATACAACAGTACTAATGGGCTTTGCTGAGCATATTCTTTGGCACTAGCGTTATACATAATGTATTGTATTTCTGAATTAACATCCACAACAAACATGACGGCTGCCAAGCTCTTGTTTTTATCCAACAAACTAAAAAGATGGTACTTATCAGGGAATGATTCGAAAGCCAACACTAGCTCGTCACAAGTCATCGTAAGCGGATAAGCCATTTCATCATATCTTTTTTTCAAAAGACGATAAGCTAAGGTTATTTCAATCGGCTCAATCATTTTCACACCTATAAATTCCTCTTTCTTGAGTTTTACCAAAGTATTTCTTTTAGTTTCATTCAGCTTTAAACCTTTTTGTGGCAAACAATAATAAGTTTTATCTATGATTATTTCAGTTGCTAATTCACCTAAAAAATCAAACAAACTCTCCTCTCTCAACATACACTGAGGAGGCATCGCAAGTGTACATTTCATAACTCCTTTGCCAAAAAAAGATTGTTTTATTTTATTCCAAAAGTATACTAAATCTTCTTTTTTAACTCCACCCAATACTTCTATACCACCAAACGGGGCTCTATATGGAGACTTGGCTATATAATCGTTGATGTAACAATACACTTGAGTAATAACAATCCCATTGTTTAACAACTGAAATACTATTACTTCATCTTGAATATTGTGGTGCTTAATATAGGCTAATTGATTAAAAAAATACTGACTATCTAATAAGCTTTCTATATCGTTTACAACCTTAAACTCCACATTTTATTGGTTTAGAAACTCATCCTTATCTCGAATATAATCTTCTGGGTCATGGGACATCGAAGCTGTACATAATAGTATCGCCTGATTACTTAACTTAAAATCTAACCAATAACCTGCTGGTATAAACAAACCCTTGCTGGGGTTGTCCAATACAAAATCTAATTGATTACCATCGCAATCTTCCAATGAGACTATCACCACCCCTTGTATACAGATTAATGTATTTTTATTTTCTTTATGAGCATGACCGCCTCGTTCTGCATTATCTGGCGTATCATAAATCCAATACAATCGTTGAGGTTTAAAAGGCAATTGCTCATCGGCAATTGTTAAAAATCCTAATTGAGGTTTTCCAAAAGTATCAAATTCGACAATATAGGGTAATAATAAATCTATCATAGGCTCGCCTCTTCTATTAAAAGGTCTTACTTCATACAATAATCATCATATTATTTCATAAATGCCAATAGATTTAATAAATTCGACCCTAGAAATTTACTTATCTTAAAACATATAAAAAATGAAAGTTACTATAGTAGGAGCTGGTGCAGTAGGTGCAAGTTGTGCTGAATACATCGCAATCAAAGACTTCGCTTCAGAGGTTGTAATATTAGATATTAAAGAAGGTTTTGCAGAAGGGAAAGCAATGGATTTGATGCAAACCGCATCGTTAAATGGCTTTGACACCAAAATCACTGGTATCACGAATGATTACTCAAAAACTGCAGGAAGTGATGTGTGCGTCATCACCTCTGGGATTCCAAGAAAACCTGGAATGACTAGGGAAGAATTGATTGGCATTAATGCTGGCATCGTAAAAATGGTATCTGCTAGTCTTATCAAAAACTCACCTAACACAATCATTATTGTTGTATCTAACCCAATGGATACAATGGCGTACTTAGTTCACAAAACAACTGATTTACCTAAAAGTAAAATCATCGGTATGGGTGGAGCATTAGATTCAGCGAGATTCAAATATAGATTGGCTGAAGCTTTAGAAGCACCAATTTCTGACGTTGACGGAATGGTAATCGGTGGTCACTCTGACAAAGGGATGGTTCCATTGATTAACAAAGCTGTAAGAAACTCAGTAGCTGTTTCTGAGTTTTTATCAGACGACAGAATGGATCAAGTTGTTCAAGACACTAAAGTTGGTGGCGCTACATTAACTGGTCTATTAGGAACATCTGCATGGTACGCACCAGGTGCAGCAGTCTCTGCAATGGTTCAAGCTATTGCTTGTGATACTAAAAAAATATTTCCATGTTCAGCATTGTTAGATGGCGAGTTTGGATTGTCTGATTTATCAATTGGTGTTCCTTGTGTATTAGGAGCAAATGGAATTGAAAAAATCGTAGAAATCTCTCTTGGAGATGCTGAAAAAACTAAGCTAGTAGAAAGTGCGGCAGGTGTTAAGAAAACAAATGCTTTGTTAGAACTATAATAATCTATTATTACTTTTTCGTTTAAAAACCCCACCAAATTGGTGGGGTTTTTTTATGCTTTTTCATCCCCCGATTACTTAATATCAAATATTTGGGCGTGCCAAAACTTCGCCAAAAAAGGCTCGTAGTGTCGGGCTTTCACTACTCATCCCAAAACTTCGCTCTGCTACGTTTCGTGATTCAAACAAACCGCTCTATCCCTCACGCTTTTCGTAAGATATCTAATAATATGCGTCAATTATTTTGTTTGTTTTTCACGTTTCCTTCGTTAAAACAATGTACCGTAACCAGTTATGCTAAATTATTTATTCCTTAATAATACAAAAAAAACAATTTAATCTAATTTAGACGCATGGTACAATGCTGAATTCAAGTCACAAAATTAAACAATCTAACATTAATATTTATTTAAAGAAATTAAAAATTTTATCTTCATCTAACGATCTAAAACTTAAACGATTCACAACCACACCATCTTCAATTAAATATATCGCAGGCAATGCATAACCCGCCTTATTATAAAATAAGTCTCTTCCTAACATTTTATTAGGCACCACATCTGATTTCGTCTCTTTCCAAAAATTTTTTAAGTCTTCCTCATAATAAGGAATTTTCTTTTTTTCTTTCCCAAAAAAATAAAATCGACTAAAATCAACATCTATACGATGTGCAATTAAATTTATTTTTTGAGAAGTCAATTTGCAATATTTACATTTCATACTAAAAAATGTAATCAAATGCTTTCCCTTAACTAAATCAATCCCTTGCTCTCTCTCAATTATAATGCTCAACGAATCTAGTCCTATACTTATTCCTGTAAATTCGTCAAATTTATCTTCTACACTAAAATCCATGGGTTCCTTTATTTGAGGAAATACAACTACAGACGCTAGTAGTGAATACCAAATAATTTTATCGTGTTTCAATTTTAAATCATACTTGTTAAACTTAGCATAAGCAAACAATAGTAATAATGAAATTATGTTTTTAACAATTCCTTCTATCGGCGTAAAAGTATGTTCAATTCCAAAACAACCACAATTACCATCATTTCCTTGGGTCTGTAATACGTACGATAAGTAAAAAGTAAAAAAAAACAATAGCCCCATAGAAAACTTTATAGCTAACTTATGTTTAAAATTAAAGATTAACAGAATCCCTAATAACACTTCTAACGAAATTAATAATCTAGCAATAATTGAATTCAAAAACCACGGTAAATGTGTATATTCAAGCATAGAAAATTCTAATGGCTCAATAGGAGAAACCTTTGTCCATCCTGAATAGATAAACATTAACCCTAAAAATATTCTAATAATTACTAAGCTCACTCTTGCTACCATAAGTCAAAATTAAACATAAAAAGAGGAGTATGATAGAAACATACTCCTCTTTTAAGAAAATTATTTTATACTAGAAATTAATCTAAAGTGCATGTTGTTACTGAACTAGAGCCTAAAGCATCACAAGCATCTTTTGCTTTTTTCTTAGTTTCTTTAATAACAGTTTTAGTTTCAGTTGTTTTTCCTAAAAGCTCAGTTTTACAAGTGCACGTTCTGTTTTTTTTACACGATGCCAAAGCAAAAACTGCTACCGATACAATTAATATTAATTTTTTCATTTCTATTTTTTTTAGTTTTAATTTTCTCAAAGTTAACAATCTTTTAAAAGAAAAAAAGATTTAAATAAAACACAAAAAAAACAACCAAAATTAACAAATTCGCAATAAAAACACATGAATAATAAATATACTATAATAATTATATCTATATGTTGATAATAATTTATAAAATAAGCACTTTTGTAACTGATTCAACTAAGAATCTTTCAAAACATTACAAATATGTGCGGAATAGTCTGTGCCTTTGAGCTCAAACAGAAATCAGAAGACTTAAGGTCTCAACTTTTAGAAATGTCTAAAAAAATTCGTCACCGTGGCCCAGACTGGAGCGGGATCTACTGTGGGGAGAAAGCTATCTTGGCTCACGAACGTTTGGCTATTGTTGACCCTACTTCTGGGAAACAGCCTTTATTTAGCGAAGACGGGAATTTAGTTTTAGCAGCAAACGGAGAGATTTATAATCATCAAGAAATCAGAAAATCATTTGAGGGGAAATATAACTTCCAAACAGAGTCTGACTGTGAAGTTATCTTAGCATTATACAAAGAAAAAGGAAGTACATTTTTAGATGATTTAAATGGTATTTTCGGATTTGCTATCTACAACGTAGAAACAGATGAATATCTCATCGCTCGTGATCACATGGGGATTATCCCTTTATATATGGGGTGGGATGAAAATGGGACATTCTATATTGCCTCTGAATTAAAAGCATTGGAAGGTTACTGTACAAAAATTGAATTATTTCCTCCTGGACATTTCTTATCGAGTAAAGACGGCGTATTGACACAATGGTACAAACGTGATTGGACTGAGTTTGATGCTGTAAAAGACAACGAAACGAGTATTTCTGAACTTAAAAAAGCTTTAGAAGCAGCCGTTCACCGTCAATTGATGTCAGATGTACCTTATGGTGTATTGTTATCTGGTGGATTGGATTCTTCGGTAACATCGGCAATTGCAAAAAAATATGCTGAAAAAAGAATAGAATCTGGTGATACGAAAGATGCTTGGTATCCTCAATTACATTCCTTTGCTGTTGGTTTAGAAGGTTCACCTGATTTGGCTGCTGCTCAAAAAGTAGCTGACCATATTGACACCGTTCATCATCAAATTACATTTACTATCCAAGAAGGTTTGGATGCAATAAAAGATGTTGTTTATCATTTAGAGACATATGATGTAACAACAATCAGAGCCTCTACTCCTATGTTTCTTTTAGCGAGAGCGATCAAGGCAATGGGTATCAAAATGGTACTCTCTGGAGAGGGTGCCGATGAATTATTCGGCGGATACTTGTATTTCCACAAAGCCCCTAATGCAAAAGAATTTCATGAAGAAACGGTACGTAAATTAAGTAAGCTACATATGTACGATTGTTTGAGAGCGAATAAATCGTTGGCTTCTTGGGGGATTGAAGGACGTGTTCCTTTCTTAGACAAAGAGTTTATGGACGTTGCGATGCGGATTAACCCTCAAGACAAAATGATTAACGGTGAACGAATGGAAAAATGGGTAATTCGTAAAGCCTTTGAAGATATGTTACCAGCAAGCGTAGCTTGGAGGCAAAAAGAACAATTTTCGGATGGTGTTGGTTATAGTTGGATTGATACTTTAAAAGAAGTTGTTGAAGAAAAGTATACAGATGAACAATTAGCTAACGCTAAACATAAATTCCCTATTCAAACTCCTTTATCAAAAGAAGAATTGTATTACCGTTCGGTATTTGCTGAGCACTTCCCATCTGACACAGCTGCTTTATGTGTCCCACAAGAAGCTTCCGTTGCTTGTAGTACAAAAATTGCTTTAGAATGGGATGAGAGTTTCAAAAACATGAACGATCCTTCTGGACGAGCTGTAGCTAATGTACACGACGATGCTTATTAACACCGTTTCGACCCATCATTCATAAAAAAATCCTCTATCATTGAATTGATAGAGGATTTTTTATTCCTACGGAAACCCCATTCTATTAGAATCAAACTTTACACCCAATCACCAAGACATCATCAGTCTGGTCATTTTTAGTTCCTTTCCAATCTGACAGCTCTTCTTCTAACTCATTTTTCTGCTTGGCTAAAGGGTCCAAATGTATTTTATTAAGTAGATTTCTAAAACGTTTAATCATGTATTTTTTACCTCTCTCGCCTCCGAACTGATCTTGATATCCATCTGAATAAAGATAGAAAACTGTTTCGGTTGTGATATCAATAAGATGCTCATCAAAATCATATTCTTTAAGCTGGTCAACACCTCCTATATGACGGCGGTTCCCTTTTATCTCAGTCATTTTTCCATTTTGGAAATACAACAAAGGATTCATAGCACCAGCATACTTCATTTCTTTTTTCTTATGGTCAATCACTACGATAGACACGTCCATTCCATCTGCATTTTTTGTCTCTTTCTGACGCAACGACCTTACAACATCTTGATGTAAATCTTCCAATATTTGGGAAGGAGAAAACTCTTTACCTAAAAGAACAATCGTGTCTAACAAGCCTTTACCCATCATAGATAAAAAAGCACCTGGAACACCGTGCCCTGTACAGTCTACTGCACAAATAACAGTCTTCCCTTCTATATGGTTAAACCAATAAAAATCTCCACTTACTATCTCACTTGGACGAAAAAATACAAACATATCTTTTACTTTAGCTTCAGTAAAATCAAGCGGTGGCAAAACCGCCGTTTGAATCAATCTTGCATAATTTAAGCTTTGAATATGCCGAATTTCTTTATCTTCTAACTCTCTATTTTTAGAGAAAATTACTTCTGTCCTATTTTTAACTTCTTTTTCTAATTTATTTTTCTGGTCTATCACACTTTTTATCCTATACATATACCCAAAGTACAAAACTAAGACTACCAAGGTTAGCAATAACAAATTGAACCACCAGGTCTTCCAAAATGGTGGGTATATAATTACTGAAATAGAAAGTTCTTTTTTGTTCCAAACCCCATGATTGTTAGCAGCCTTGACCCGAAACACATATTTCCCTGGTGAAAGGTTAGTATAGTTTGCCTGATGTACGTTACTAGGTTCACTCCATTCTTTATCAAATCCTTCCATAAAAAAAGATAGATTATTTTTATCACTTTGGATAAAATTTAATGCCGCAAAGAAAAATGTAATCATATTCTGATCATAACTTAACTCTATTTTATCCAAATGAGTGATGTAACCATCTAAGACACTATTTTTTTTTGACAAGTCAACAGATTGATTAAATATTTTAAAATCCGTAAAATATAACGGAGGAGGAAAATTGTTTGACATAATTTGGCTAGGCACAAATGAATTATACCCATTGATTCCTCCTATT
>Ga0256845_1002791_pt1 | contig 12314 bp, 12 predicted proteins | sample RiftiametaG_FD_189101 | JGI IMG/M metagenome (GOLD analysis project Ga0256845, IMG submission 189101) | Tube worm associated microbial communities from hydrothermal vent at the East Pacific Rise, Pacific Ocean - Riftia | ecosystem: Host-associated > Annelida > Integument > Unclassified ... | reverse complement strand
GTTATGAGTCTTTGCCGACTTCCCGAAACATTGCACTTCAAGCCATTCTCAGATTTCATCCGCTGAGATTTCGTAAAGCTCCCAGCCTCCCCCGTAGAGGTGGCTGAAGGATGAAAAATGGCGCTTCAGTAACCTTCCGTAACTCGATGTAGAACCTCTTTTATTTGCTGAAATTCTTAATATCGGTAGTGCTCAGGCTTATAAGGGCCATCGACATCGACGCCAATGTAGGCCGCCTGCTCGGCTGTGAGCGTGGTGAGTTTGCAACCGATCTTCTCGAGGTGAAGTCGGGCAACTTCTTCATCGAGCTTTTTATCCAACACGGTAACCGTTCCTGCTTTGTTAGTGTCTTTGTTTTTCCAAAGGTCAATCTGGGCAAGAGTTTGGTTGGTGAAGCTGTTGGACATCACGAAGCTTGGGTGGCCTGTGGCGCAACCGAGGTTGACGAGACGACCTTCAGCTAACATGTAGAGGGCATTTCCTGTCGGGAAGGTGAATTTGTCGACCTGTGGTTTGATGTTGAGGTGGCTGACACCTTCAGCAGAAGTAAGCTCCGCCATCTGGATTTCGTTATCGAAGTGGCCAATGTTACACACGATCGCCTGATCCTTCATCTTCTCCATGTGCTCGAAGCGGATGATATTGAAGTTTCCGGTAGTAGTGACGTAAATGTCGCCCCAACCAAGTGTGTCTTCAACCGTGAGAACACGGTAGCCTTCCATCGCCGCTTGGAGCGCACAGATGGGATCGACTTCAGTGACCACGACTTGCGCGCCTTGGCTGCGGAGTGCCTGCGCACATCCTTTACCCACATCACCATAACCACAAACCACGGCTACTTTGCCGGAGATCATGACGTCGGTGGCGCGTTTGATGCCATCGATGAGCGATTCGCGACAGCCATACAGGTTGTCGAATTTTGATTTGGTCACGGAGTCATTCACGTTGATAGCAGGAACAAGAAGCTTTCCTTCTTTCGCCATCTGATAGAGGCGATGCACACCAGTAGTGGTCTCCTCAGAAACACCTTTCCAATCCGCAATCATGGTGGCGAAAATGCCAGGATGCTCGACGGCGATCTTTTTCAAAAGCGCTTTGATCACACCTTCTTCTTCGCTGGATGCTGGCTCGTTCACCCAGTCAGATCCATTTTCCATTTCGTATCCTTTGTGCAGAAGAAGCGTCGCATCACCACCGTCGTCAACGATGAGCTCAGGTCCTTGATCGCCAGGGAACTTGAGCGCCTGCCATGTGCAGTCCCAGAATTCTTCAAGCGTCTCACCTTTCCAGGCGAAAACCGGCACATCGGCAGCAGCGATAGCGGCAGCGGCGTGGTCCTGGGTGGAGAAAATATTACATGATGCCCAACGAACGTCGGCACCGAGATCAACGAGAGTTTCAATGAGAACAGCGGTCTGGATCGTCATGTGCAAAGAGCCCATGATGCGCACGCCTTGCAGAGGCTTTTCTGGGCCATACTTGGCACGGGTCGCCATCAGTCCGGGCATCTCGTGCTCGGCGATATCGATTTCTTTCCGACCAAAGTCGGCTAGGGAGAGGTCTGCGATTTTATAATCGCTGGTGGAGTTGGATGTATTAGACATGATATTAGATGTTTTACGGGGTTAGGTGTTACGTTTTAGGGATGGGTTGATCGGCTTAAATTCGGGAGCTGATTGATTTAATGAGGTTTTGGAGTGGTACTGAGATTTTTTTTGATTGGTCTAAAAGAGGCGTTGCCATTGGAGAAAAGAAGAGTTCCATTTTTATCGAAAGATACAGTTGAGTTCTCATCTCCGCACAAGAGCCTTTGGCGATGTGAAGAAAACGAATGGTGTCTTTCGGTGAGCCCGCTCCATCCCTTCGGCAATGTTTGACGGAACAGAAACGGAGTAACGCATAAAACCTAAGCACCTAAAACCTCTTACAACACCTCCTTCAACTTCTCCACCATATTCAGTTCTTCCCAAGGAAGCCCTGCATATTCGCGGCCGAAGTGACCGTAGTTGGTGGTTTTCCGGTAGATGGGACGGAGGAGGTTAAGGTCTTTGATGATGTCAGCCGGCTTGAACGAAAACACTTCATTCACAGCTTTTTCGATAAGAAGCTCGTCAATTTCGTTCGTGCCCCGGGTGTCCACGTTGAGACTCACGGGATGGGGATGACCAATCGCGTAAGCAACCTGAAGCTCGCACTCGCGGGCAAACCCAGCGGCGACGATATTCTTCGCCACCCATCGGCACATATAAGCGGCCGAGCGGTCGACCTTCGATGGATCTTTTCCAGAAAAAGCACCGCCACCGTGGCGGCCCATACCGCCGTAAGTATCGACGATGATTTTACGCCCAGTCAGTCCACAGTCACCTTCAGGACCGCCGATGACAAAAAGCCCGGTGGGGTTGATGAGGATTTCGGTGTCGGGTGTCACAAGCTCACCGGGAAGGCACTGGTCGATGAGGTCACGCTTGAGAAGCTCACGAACTTCCTCAATCTCAATCTCAGCCGCGTGCATGGTTGAAATAACAATCGAGGTGAATCGGCTCGGCTTGCCATCCACATATTCCACGCTCACCTGAGTTTTGGAATCGGGACGTAACCAAGTGTGTTTGCGCTCTTTACGCAGGTTCGTAAGCGCTTGCCCAAGCACATGCGAATAGTGAATCGGCGCAGGCATCAGGGTGTCGGTATCATTGGTGGCATAGCCAAACATAATCCCCTGATCACCAGCACCTTGCTCATCGTGATTTTTTCCGTCGGCCTCTTCGGCATCCACACCTTGGGCAATATCTGGCGACTGCTGACCGAGCATATTAATCAGAAACGCTCCCTTTTCAAACTTACATCCATAGGAGTAAGGCGTATCCTTAGCGTAATCGGCATCGTAACCAATCTCCTTCAGCGTCTCTTTCACCAAAGTGCCATAATCAAAATTCGCCTTCGTCGTAATCTCTCCAGCCAGCACAACGACGTTGTCTTTCACCATCGTTTCACATGCCACTCGGCTTTCTTTATCCTGCGCAAGACAGGCGTCGAGAACGGCATCGGAAATGGTATCACAAACTTTATCGGGGTGGCCTTCTGTGACGGATTCGGAGGAAAAAATAAATGAGCGTGACATAATGTAAGTTTTGGTTTTGAGTGATGAGGCTGATTCGCATCAACAAATCTTGATGCGTTGATTTAACCCATATTCCCATGTCGTCAATCCTGAAATCATTAAAACTTCTCTCGGACCCGACCCGAATCCGCATCCTTCTCCTCCTAGCGACCGAATCCCTCAACGTCGCCGAGCTCCAGGAAATACTCGGCATGGGCCAAAGCCGCATCTCGACCCAGCTCTCCCAGCTCCGGCAGGAAGGACTTGTCACCAGCGCCCGATCGGGGAAAAACAACGTTTACGCGATGAGCGCGCCGGATTCACTCATGCAAGTCGCCCGACAAGCCGCCGATGAAATCCCAGAGGTCGCAGCCGATTCCCGAACACTCGCCCACATTTTAAGGAAACGACGCGATACCACGCGGGCCTACTTCGATGCCCTCGCCGGGAAGTTTGGCAAAAGCTATGTGCCTGGCCGCTCATGGAAATCACTAGCCGAGGCGATGTTAAAAATCCTCAACTACAAAGTCGTCGCCGACCTCGGAGCAGGCGAAGGCACCCTCGCCCAGCTCATGGCCCCACGGGCGGAAAAAGTCATCGCCATCGACAATTCCCCCAAGATGGTCGAGTTCGGAAAACAGCTCGCCAAAGACCACGGCTTCAGCAATCTGGAATACCGCCTCGGTGATATCGAATCTCCCCCCATCGACGACAACAGCGTTGACCTCGCCATTTTTTCCCAAGCCCTCCACCACGCCGAGCATCCCGAAAAAGCACTCGCCTCGGCCTATAGAATCCTAGCCCCTGGGGGCCGAATCATCGTTCTCGATCTCCTCCAGCACTCCTTCGAACAAGCCCGCGACCTTTATGCCGATACCTGGTTAGGCTTCTCCGAAGTGGACCTCTACAAAATGATGGAAAAAGCCGGCTTCCAAAGGGTCGAAACCACCATCGTCGACAAAGAATCCGAAGCCCCCTACTTCCAGACCTTGCTGGCCACAGCAGAAAAGTAGGGTAGGCCTCCCGGCCTGCCGACTCCCTGTCGTGCGTCATCCTAGCATCATCGCACTAGCATCATCGCACTGGCATCATCGCACTGGCATAGAGCTATTCCACCTCAGCCACCCAATGCACCTCCCGCATTACCCAGTCGGCACGTTACAAACCTACCCAGGATACGAACCGTAAATATAGTCATACAAAGTCCCGATCATCCCCTGATCCTCAAGGATAATTCTACGAGTGAGGTCACCATTGGAAATAACACCCAGCAGCTTACCTTCGCTGACAACCGGCAAGTGACGGACACGTTTTTCAGTCACCACCTTCATCGCTTCACGGATGGAGATGCTGGGTTTGATGACAATGAGATCTTTCGACATCACTTCGTGAACTTTGGCCTGTTTCGAATCGACGCCTTCCGCTACGACTTTAGTGAGAATATCCCGCTCGGAAAGGACGCCGATGAGTTTGCCACCTTGCCCGCCTTTCATCACCAGCAACGCGCCAACGCGATTGAGTTTCATATACTGCGCGGCTTCGTAAATGCTAGCTTCAGGGGCAATCTGGTAAACCTGACCGTCTTTTTCATTGAGAATATCTGTAAGTGATGATTCCATAGTCCAGTGAGTATGAGACAAAACGAATCAGAGATCAAGGAGGAGATTTGATAAATTGACGACTCAAGTCAGTTCGAGAACTGCTTTAGAAATACTGGACTTCACATCGCTCCAAGTTTGATGGTTGAGCATTTTGGGATTGGGGTCGAGTTCTGCGTCGTCGAACCAAACGAGGCTTTTTGTGAGCATAAAGGTGTCACTATGTGGAAATTTTTCCTGATAGTAAGAGATCCAATCGGATAGTTGGTGTATTTCCAGCAATGCGGCCATATCAGAAAAATCTTTTTTTGTTCCCCGATTGACCAAAGCTGAAAATTTCATCACACCATTGTCAATGAGCGAAGCCAAGGTGATGCCTTCAATAGATTCTACTGGTTTGAGTTGGGGGTATGGGTAGTGAAAAATCTCTACTTTGGTTTGTTGCATTTGAATACAGAGAGAACCCTCCGTTTTTTGAAAAACGTGGATGGGAGTTTCACACAGAGTTTGAAGCTTAAGGAGCAATTGATCAGGGTCAAAAAAAACTGACGAAAAAAAATCCAGATCGACCGATATCCGGTGACCTAGGCGCAATGCCAAAGCAGTGCCTCCAGCCAGATAAAAACCGCCTTTCCCAAGCATAGGGGAAAGAGCTTTCAATAATTCCAATGAGTGTTCGGGGAGTGTTGCTGTTTGTAACATCGGAGTTGGGTTTTATCGAGATTGAGGTAAAGGCAGATAAAATTGAGCGCTTTTTTTTCCAGAAATCGAATATGGGGAATGGTCTCGCGAATCTTGGATTCACCCATCAATTTTAAAAGAAGTGTCCAGTCGGACCAGCTGCCTTTTTCGAGGACACGGGTAACGAGCCATATCCCGTGACTTTCAATGGATATGTTTTCGGAATCGGTATCCCAGAAAAGATGTGGAGAGAATCCCTTCATCGTGGATAGGATTATAGCGAATAAAACGTCGACTGTAAAGTCGGAGAATTTGTATTCACGCGGTATCATAATGATCTTGATTGCTTACCATCCCATCCCATCCCATTCCGAGAAGCTTAAGCCCCCCCCTACCCCGTCTTATAAAATTCCCGATACGACCTCGGTGACATACCCATGGTTTTGGTAAACGCCCGGGTAAAATTGGCATGTTCTTGAAAGCCTAGAGTAGAAGAAATCTCTTTGATCTTCATATCCGTATTCATCAAACGATCGCAGGCGTTGGACATTTTAACTTGAATGATAAATCGCCTAGGCGTGGTATTCATGTGCTCTTTAAAAAGCCGCTCCAAGGTACTGACCGATACCGAGGCTGCCGAGGCCAACTCACTGACACTGATCGACTCTTCCAAATTCTCATAAAGCGCATCAACGATCATGGCCATCTTATGATGTTGACCCACTCTCCGCACCTCATCAACGCGCCCCATTTTGCGAGAAATTCCAGCCGTGCCGATCCATTCACCGTCGATGCTCTGCAGAGGAATCTTACTCGTTAACCGCCACTCGACATGCCCAATCCGGTTAGATACCAACTCCGACTTATTCCACATCGGCTCACGTGATGCCAACACCTCTTCATCGCCGCGCTGGAAAACCTCAGCCAATTCAGAAGGAAAGATATCCTCATCCGTCAAACCCACCAGCTCCTCGGCATTCAACACCGACACATCGTGACAAAACGCCTTGTTCACAGAAACAAACCGCCCATCCACATCCTTAATCCAAAAGAGGACATCCGGCAAAGACTGAAACAAAGCGGTCGCAATTTGGCCAGGAAGCAAACGTGCTGCGAACTCCTTCAAATAGGCACCTGAAAGCTCATCCATGAACCAATGAATAGGTGAAACAAGCAGCAAGATCAATGACGAAAAATGATAACTTTTTGACGAGTCTTCTTTATCGACCGAATTCAATAAATTGAATATAAAGAAGTCAACGCCGAGGACTTAAACATCGTCACACCCCATATAAAGACATGAACAACCACTTCAATCGCCGAAAATTCATCACCACTATGGGACTTGCCGCAGCCAGCACCATGGCACCCACACTTGGGGCAGCAGCCAACAAAAACAGCAAGCTCCGCATTCTTCAAATTGGCTTGGGTGGCATAGGAGGAAGAGATCGAGGAGCTCTAAGTAAACACCCTAAAGTAGAAATCGCAGGACTCTGCGATGTCAACCAAATCACATTAGGCAAAATTGCAAAACAATTCCCCAAGGCAAAAACCTACCGCGATAGCCGCGATGCTTTTGCCGATGACATGGATCAGTATGACGCCGTGCTCGTCTGCACGCCAGATCACACACACGCAGTGATGGCACTGGAAGCACTCTCGCAAGACAAACATCTCTACCTTCAAAAACCAGTGGTTCACCAACTCGACGAACTCAGAATGCTCAAAAAAGCCGTCGCCGCCAAACCTCACTTAGCCACCCAAATGGGAAATCAACGATCTTCGGGAACGGGTCGCAAACAAGCTGTTGAAATCGTCCGCTCAGGTGCTCTCGGCAAGGCCATCAGCGCCTGGGCATGGACAGGGTCCGTCGCCGACAATTCTTATTTCGTTGCGCCATGGCAGGAGAAATACCCCGCTGCCCAGCCAATACCAAAACACGTCAACTGGGATGCATGGCAAAACTGCTACGACGGAGAACTCCCGTATAATAATATCCTCGCTGATCGCAAATGGAGGACGTTCTGGGAATTTGGCAATGGTCAGTTAGGCGACTGGTGCTGCCACTTACTCGATTTTATTTATTACGCTCTGGATTTGGATGTCCCCATCGCTGTGCAAACCAATACACCCCGACCAACCACCGCCGTCGGTCACTCCGCCTACAACCAATCTCATATCACGTTTAATAAAACACCACACACCGTAGGAGATCGCTTTGTCGTCCACTACAACGACAGCGCAATCTACCCATCCAATTCAGAAACAGGATTACCACTCGGAACTAGATTCAGCCAGAACCACTCGATGATTGTCTGTGAAAATGGCACCATCGTGCTGGGTGCCAATGGCAGTATGAGCATCTTCCAAAATGGCAAAAAAGTAAAAAACTTCCCCATGCCTAAGGTTGAAAAAACCCACCACTGGCACGACTGGGTGGATAACTGCTTAGGGGCAAAAAACCATCTCATCGGCAACCTTGAAGTCGGATCACGGATCACAGAAGCTGGCTTACTCGCCGTCAAAGCCACCCGATTCCCCAACCGGGAACTCATCTGGGACTCGAAAGCATCTCGTTTCACAAACAATGAATCGCTCAACAAAAAAATACTCAAAAGGACATACCGTGACGGCTTCAAGCCACCTGCAGAGTTTGCGTAATCCACAAAAAATCACTCATCACTCATCAACATGCTCAATCACTGTAAAAAATTATGTTTCACCCTCTCATTCATCGCCGTGTTTTCTGAAACTGGGTTGATCGAATCAGCCCAAGCTGGGGATCGGCGTAGCGAAATCACCACTGCGATGAGTGGGCTTGAGGTAAAAAAGCCCATCAAGCCGAGAAAGCTCTTAGTCTTTTCTCTGACCCGTGGATTTAAACACGCGTCCATTCAAACGGGCAAGATCATGATGCCGATCATGGCTGAAAAAACCGGTGCATTCGAGGTGATAGTGAGTGATGACCTGTCGAATTTTGAGCCTGAGAATATTCAGAAATTCGACGCCATTTGTTTTCTCAACACCACCCTGGAAGTCTTCACCCCCGCCAAAGGCACTTTGGCCAAAATGAGCGAGGCCGATAAAAAAGAGTCAGCCGAACAGGAAGCCCGACTTAAAAAAAGTCTCATGGAATTCATCAAAAGCGGCAAAGGGTTTGTCGGGATTCATGCCGCATCCGATACTTTTTACCAGTGGCCTGAGTATGGCGAGATGTTAGGTGGCTATTTCGACGGCCACCCATGGCGAGCCAATACCCCTGTCAGTGTAAAAGTAGAAAACGGCCAAGAAAAACACAGCTGTTGCGCTCACCTCCAAGGAAAAAACCTGGAATTCAAAGAGGAAATCTACCAATTCAAAGCGCCCTACGACCCTAAAAAACTCCATATCCTCTTACGACTCGATCCCGACAAAATGGATCTCAGCATCGGTAAACGGTCGGATAAGGATTACGCAGTGAGCTGGGTAAAACACCACGGTAAAGGCCGTGTGTTCTACTGCTCGCTAGGCCATAACCATCACATCTACAAAAACGCCAAAGTGCTCCAGCATTACCTCAACGGAATCCAGTGGGCACTCGGCGATCTCGAAGCCGATTCATCAATCAAGTAGGCAAAATCCAATCTGGAGTGCGGTGCGCTTGCCACCGCTCGTTGAGGATCCCGCTTGCCGGATCCGATGGTATTTCGCCCCCAACGCCAACATCACCTGAAGCCTCCTACTCCCTACTCCCTACTCCCTACTTCCTACTTCCTACTTCCTACTTCCTACTTCCCTACTCCCCGACATCCGCTATGCTCCGCACCACGCGAGGCAAGCCTCACTAACCCACAAAGCGGAGGCAAGCCCTCCGCACTCCTAATCAAATGCACTTCCCAAATATAAGTAAACTTCAATACGAAGGCCCCAGCTCTAAAAACCAGCTCGCCTTCCGCCACTACAACCCATCCGAAATGGTCGGTGACAAAACCATGTCAGAACACCTTCGCTTCGCAGCTGCCTACTGGCACGTCATGCGTAACGAGCTCAGCGACCCATTCGGCGCAGGCACCGCTCTGATGCCGTGGGACGATGGCTCCGACTCCCTCCAAAACGCCCTCAACCGCGTGCCCGTCTTTTTTGAGTTTCTCGAAAAAACTGGCATCGATTACTATTGCTTTCACGACCGCGATATCTCCCCGGAAGGCGCAACACTTGCAGAAACCCACAGCAACCTCGACCGCGTGGTTGATGAGTTAGAAAAATTTCAAACCGAAACGGGCAAAAAACTCCTCTGGGGCACTGCCTGCCTCTTTGCCCATCCACGCTACGCCCAAGGTGCGGCGACCTCGCCCAGCGCGGATGTTTTTGCCTACTCCGCCAGCCAGATCAAACACGCACTCGAAGCCACCCACCGACTCGGTGGTGAAGGCTACACGTTCTGGGGTGGCCGCGAAGGATACTCGACCTTGTTGAACACCGATATGAAACGTGAGCTCGACCACCTCGCCGCTCTGCTCCACCTCGCCGTGGATCATGCCAAAAAAATTGGCTTCACCGGCCAATTCTATATCGAGCCGAAACCACGTGAACCATCAACGCATCAATACGATTCCGACTCCGCAGCCTGCCTGAATTTCCTCCGCGAATACGACCTGCTCGACCACTTCAAACTCAACATCGAAACCAACCACGCCACCTTGGCAGGCCACACGATGGAGCACGAACTCGAAGTCGCCATCGGCGCCAACGCCCTCGGCTCAATCGATGCCAACCGTGGCGACGAACTCATCGGCTGGGACACCGACCAGTTCCCCACCGACATCTATCAAACCACCCAGATCATGCTGCGCGTCCTAAAAATGGGAGGGTTTACCACCGGCGGACTCAACTTCGACGCCAAACGCCGCCGTGAATCCCACCACCCCGACGACCTGTTCTACGCCCACATCGGCGGCATGGACGCCTTTGCCCGAGGCCTCAAAGCAGCCCACCGCATCATCGAAGACGGCACCATGCCCAAGTTCATCACCGACCGCTACGCCTCCTACGACTCCGGAGTCGGTGCCCAAATCGAATCAGGCAGCACCTCTCTCGACGAACTCGACACCTACGCCCACTCTATCACGCCCCCCACCCTCCCCAGCGGTCGTCAGGAAATGCTAGAAAACATCCTCAACGATTTTCTGTAAAAGAGCGGTCCAAACATATCCACTTTCGCGGTAAAAAACTAAAGTATCAACCCAAGTAATTCTGAAAAATTCTGTTAATTCTGTCTAGCGCCGCAGGCATCAAACAAAAACCCATGACACTAGAACATCACGACGCAAACCACAAAAGAGTCTTTTGGGGCTGCTTTATCGCACTCATCGCCAAAGCCATCGAGTCGCTTCCCGAAACCCAACAAAAAGAAGCCGCAGAGATGGTGAAAACCACCCAGGATCAAAGCAAACAAAAAGCCCTCGGTAAAATGGCCATTTTTCCCGCCATCATGCTCGTCTGCTATCTCGGACTGCTCCTCTTCTTCAAATCCAAAGGCGGCTACAAACCCGTCGATCTAACCGCCAGCGAATAACCAACTCACTGAATAACCAAATCACTGCCCCCCATGCACCTAGGACTCGACTGCTCAACGCAAAGCTTCTCAGCCCTCATCATCGATGGACCCGATGGTCCCATAGTGTATGAGGGTTCGGTGAATTTTGAACGCGACCTCCCCCACTACCAGACCACTTCCGGATTCATCCACAGCGATGAGCCAGCCGAGGTGTTTTCAGATCCACTGATGTGGGTGGAAGCACTCGATTTATTGCTGGCTCAGATGGTCAAAGACGGGATCGACCTCTCAGCCATCGAAGCCATCTCCGGCTCAGGCCAGCAGCATGCTACGGTTTATTTGAACCAGCAATTTGATCGTACGCTCGCCAACCTTCAAAGCCATCTCACACTCAAGGAGCAACTTGCATCCTGCCTAAGCCGACCTCTTTCACCCATCTGGATGGACACGTCCACCACCACCGAGTGCGCAGAAATCGCCAAAGCTCTCGGAGGAAACGATGAAGTTTGCCGCCGCACCGGATCCGTCGCCGAACTCCGATTCTCCGGCCCGCAGATCCGAAAATTTGCCAAACAATCACCCGATGCCTGGAAGCTGACCAAAACCATCCACCTCAACAGCTCGTTCCACGCCTCCATCCTCGCGGGCAAATCCGTCAGTATCGATCATGGCGATGGAGCAGGCATGAACCTGATGAACCTTGAAACGGGAAAATGGGATCCTGAAATCGTCGCCATCACCGCACCCGATCTAGCCAGAAAACTCCCCAGTCTAGCCCCATCATCCTCGGTTACTGGAACTATCTCACCGTATTTCTCTCAAAAATACGGATTCAACCCACAAACAAAAATCGTCCTCTGGTCGGGCGACAACCCCAACAGCCTCGTAGGTATGGGCGCGGCCACTCCGGGAAACATGGTCATCAGCCTAGGCACCAGCTACACACTTTTTGCAGCAATGGAGAAGCCTCTGACCGACCCCAATGGCTTCGGCCACGTCTTTGGCAATCCTCTCGGCGGATTTATGAGTTTGATCTGCTTTAACGAAGGCTCGCTCGCCTGTGAAAAACTCAAAGATGAGCTCGGACTGACATGGGAGGAATTTGACAAATGGGCAGCGTCCGATAAAGCCACCCCCGTCCGCGAACTTCTCGACCGACAGTTCACAGCCATGCTCGAAAAATCAGCCTGGATGCACCTCAACCCCACCACCATCCGAGTCACTGGCGGCGGCTCCCAAAGCGCCGGCATCCGCCAAACCATCTCCCGCATCTTCAACGCCCCCGTCCAACAAATCCAAACCACCTCATCCGCCGCCCTAGGCGCCGCCATCCGAGCATCCAAAGTAGGATAGGCTTCCCAGCCTGTCGACTCACTGTCGTGCGTAGAATCAAGAGCCAAGA
>Ga0256845_1002790_pt1 | contig 12317 bp, 15 predicted proteins | sample RiftiametaG_FD_189101 | JGI IMG/M metagenome (GOLD analysis project Ga0256845, IMG submission 189101) | Tube worm associated microbial communities from hydrothermal vent at the East Pacific Rise, Pacific Ocean - Riftia | ecosystem: Host-associated > Annelida > Integument > Unclassified ... | reverse complement strand
CCCATTAGACCACATAGAAATAATGAGCGAAAAGTTGGGAAATACAGAGTAAGAATAAAACCCTTGATAACTAAAAATCAAAAAGATACAATCTGAAAAAACCTTAACTTAATGACATTGAAGGCGAGCCAGTAAGGGTAGCATAATCATTGGGTGTATGCCCTAGCAATTCGGTATCTCCATTTCCTGTTGGTTCAGCATACTCAACTCCATTTAATGGTAACAAATCCCATAAGGCAAATTCATTTGCTAAGTCAACCCTCCAAACTCTTTTTAGAAAGGCATTTTCAGAAGTGGGAAATGCTTGTCCGTATCCATAAACAGGTGTATTGGAAAAATAATTTTGCAGGTTGTTGTCTGCAAACTGTAAAGCATAAGTACCATTCTCTTGTAGTGTTTTTTGTGTTGGAACCAAACAAGTTTCATCAACTCCAAGCATATAATAACTGTGCCTTACTTGTGCAGAGACGTTAAACCCAATTAAAGTCAAAATTAATATTGCTGTAATGTTCTTCATAATTCTTTTTTAAAGTTAATAAAATTTTATTTTTTACCTTAGCACCTAACTCGTCTAGTTTTTTTCAAAAATAAATAAAAAAAACAAATTAATAGCGTGTGCGCTATTTTAATTGCTGATGATTGTCCCGATACTTGTTGTATGGATAATCTTCGAGACGAAGACAGTTTAAAGGCATTTGGATTACATCTAAGAAAACTTAGAGAATCAAAAAAAATAAGCCAAGAAGCACTTGGTTTTGGCGCTGGAAGTTATCAGTCAACTATAATTCGTATTGAATTAGGGCAATCAAACCCAAAATTATCTACACTTATTGCTATAGCTAAAGAATTAAACATTCCACTCTCTAAATTGATGACTTTTTAATAGGTCTAAAAAATTTAAATTACTACTTATCCCTATCCAACTATTACCTCAACCATCTAGTAATTGTGTCTTACTTGTGCACTTAAATTTAAGTCAATTAAACCTAAAATTGATAATCCTGTAACTCTTTTCATAATTATTGTTTTTAAAGTTATAAAAATCAAAGTAAGATTTATAATTACGGCACCCGAACTTAATTAAGAAAATAATGTTTTTAGGTTGATTTTTAAGTATATATACTTAGCGTATAGATTCGTATATGTACGTATTTTATGTTGAAGGACTAAATCTCAGTTTAAAAGAATTGCTGGCGGAGCTGTATTAATTTTAAAGGAGAACAAGTAAAACAAATTAACAGCTCAAGGTTGGAATTCTATATTAAAAAAGGGTTAATTTTGGACAAAGTAGTTTTGTGAAAGTATTTCAAAACATATTAAGTATTATTTTAGTAACAGCATTTTTTAATGTTGTTATTGCCAAGTCGGTGCACGAGTTTTTTGAACATGAGCATGAATTAGAATTATGTTCTACCAATGACCTTAATCACTTTCATCAACATGAGTTTACTCATGCTGATTTTATTTGTGATTTCAATTTTTCTACTTCTTTAATTTCTAAAAAAAAGGTTGAAACAAAGGATGTAGTTAGGTATTATGAAAAACAATTACAAGTTAAATTCTTGTGGTTGGTTAAAAATATTTTCCTTGGTGGATTATCGCTACGGGGCCCTCCAATGATTAAATAGTTTTCTTATAAAGTTGTCAATTGATAAGGCAACGAATTCAAATTGATTACATTTTGATTAACTCATTGTGTGACAATCAATTTTAACTATTTAATATATTATTATGAAAAATTTATTTATGCTATTCATCTTATTGATGATGAGTACAGTGCTTACAGCACAAGTTATTATAAAAGGGAATATTAAAGATTCTCAAACCAAAGAAACATTACCAGGAGTAAATATTTATTTACCAGAAATTAAAAAAGGAGTAGTTACCGATATTGATGGTAATTATGAATTAAAGTTACCTCGAAAAGGGACTTATAAACTACAAGTTTCTTTTATCGGTTACACGATTATTCTTAAAACAATAGAGGTTCAAAAAGATATTGCGTTAGATTTTGAACTACATGAAGCAGTTATTGAAGCAAAAGAGTTTGTTGTATCTTCTGTTTATCACAGTAGTCAGGATGAAAATCCCGTGGATGTTATACAGTTTGACAGTAAACAGTTACAACAATCTACAGCTCCAACCTTAATGCAATCGCTAACTAATGTTGCTGGTGTTAACATGGTGAGTACAGGAACAGGAATAGGAAAGCCTGTAATAAGAGGATTGAGTTATAATCGTGTGTTGATTTTTTCTGAAGGAATCCCAATTGATAATCAGCAATTTGGAGATGAGCATGGTTTGGGCTTAAGCGAAATAGGGATAGATAAAGTAGAAATAATTAAAGGACCATCTTCTTTGCTTTATGGTGCTGATGCAATGGGTGGTGTTCTGCATTTTATTGAAGAACGTCCAGCAACTATTAATACTATTGTAGGTGATTTTGGCACAAAGTATTTTTCGAATACGAATGGGTATCAATCGACTTTAGGATTCAAAGGGACAACAGATGGATTTCGCTATAAAGTGAGAGGAGGTAGAAGTTCACATGGGGATTATAAGCAAGGGGCTAATGGCTTAAGAGTTACGAATACTCGTTATACCGAAAGTGCTTTAAAAGCAGGGCTTGGTTTTATGCTAAAAGGTTGGACAAATGATGTTAATTATTCTTTTTTGCAATCGGCAATTGGCATACCTGAAGAGTTAGGGGCTCAAAATACGAGTAGAACCTTATTGGAACCTTTTCAGGTGATTACCAATCAAATTATTTCGACACAAAATACGTTTCACATTAAAAAATCACACATTAAATTAAATTTAGGTTATTTAACTAATGTTCGGAAAGAGTTTGAAGGTGGAGGTTTGTCGGAATCATTTTATCATTCTAATTTAGATTCAGCAGCATTGGATATGTTGTTGCAAACTACCAATTATGATCTTAAATGGCATTTACCAGAGTTTAAACATATTGAAATTATTTTAGGTTCTCAAGGTAAATATCAAACCAATAAAAATAGTGGGGAAGAAAGTTTAATTTCTGATGCTACAATTAAACAAGTAGGAGGATTTACAATGTTTAAGTATGCTAAAAATAGGTTTTCAACTATAGCTGGAGTTCGTTTTGATGCTAAAACAATAGTAGGGGACAAAACTGGAGCGTTGGGAGAAGAAGGTTATAAAAGAGCTTTTAAACAGTATTATGAAAGTGTTAATGGCTCATTAGGGTTTACTTATAAATGGACAGATAAATACTTGACTAGAATAAATATAGCGAGTGGATTTAGAGCACCTAATTTAGCTGAATTATCTTCTAACGGAGTGCATGAAGGAACCATTCGTTATGAAATAGGAAAGTTGGATTTAAAAACAGAACAAAATGTAGAAATCGATTTAGGAATAGAGTATGTGAATGAACATGTTTCCTTTGCCTTTTCGGTATTTAATAATGCGATATCTAATTATATTTATTTAGTATCAACAGATTTTATAATTGAAGATAATCAATTATTTACTTATACTCAAAATGATGTTAATTTGTATGGTTTTGAAACAACAATAGATTGGCACCCTCATGCGATGCATTGGTTACATTTCGAAACCCAATACGCGATGGTAATTGGTGAAAAAGAGGATGGTACTAGTTTACCTTTAATTCCAGCAAATAATTTATTAACTACATTAAAAGCTGAAATTAAGGCTGTAAAAATTATAAAATCACCTTTTGTAAGCTTTGCTGCCAATACCATTTTTGATCAAAATAATATTGATGTGTTTGAAAATAAAACTTCTTCGTATGTCTTGCTAAATGTAAAAATTGGTGGAGATTTATTATTTGGAAAACAAAAGATAGAGTTAAGTATTGGTGTAACTAATCTATTAGATAAAGAATACTACAATCATTTATCTCGCTTAAAAGCAGATAATATTTATAATATGGGTAGAAACTTTGTGGTAAACTTAAAAGTACCTTTTCAATTTAAAAAGAGCTAATCTTTATTATTGGTGACAGGTTGTAAACTTTGTAAATATTTTTCAACCTTAGGTAATCTTTTTTCAACCCAAACTTTTATCAAGATAACTTCTGAAAAGAAGTTACCTTTTTCTTTAAAAAAAGCAATACTATCAAGAGGCCATTTTTCCTCATTTTTTTGAATAAAAGGTTCTAATACAGCCATATTATTATCTATCATTTTATGGATGTTACTTTTTGTTAATACATCGTTCTTTTTTAAGAGAAGGAATTTTTCAAGTAACTTTTCTCTATAATTAAACGCATTGGTTTCTAATAACCGATCTAATAGCTTAATTTCTTTAAGACTAATAAATTCATTCAGGTTTAATTCCCCACCACCGTCTCTACCAAAGCTATGATCGTAATCCCAAGGGCAAATTTTAAATGGCTTGTTTGTTCCTTGTCTGTATAAGTAAAAATTTTTCATCAAGCCATCACCATTGTTGGTAATTAATAAAAGTAAATGCCAATCAATTATATTGTCAATATCAAAATAGGTGTTAAATACTTTTTTGTCTTTAAATTCAGTATCTGTTGAGTTGAAAATGAATGTTGTGAGGTTATGAATTAAATATTTTTTATTGCTATCATCTATTTTTGGAAACCGTTGGTTATAATAGACTCTTTTTATAAGTTTCTTCATTGATTTATCTGAAAACCCTTTGTAAAATTCAGCCCACTCACTATATGCAATAAAATCTACATGTCTTTTTTCATGGTCTTCTGTAGGATAGGAAATAGGAGCATCTTTAAATAGAACTGCATTTGTATCATTTTTAATGAATTTAAGTAATTCATTGTCAACTCTTTCTGTTACGGAGTAAATTCCGTTGTATTCATTGTTAATGTTTACAGTTGCATAACTTATTTTAGGGGCTATACTGCTAGTAGAAAATAAATTAAAAAGGTCATAACTTAATTTATTCCTCATAAATGTTTTATCAGTGTAGGCGGCATTTAGTTTCCATCTTTTATGGCAGCTAGATTTAATAAAACATTTTTTTTCTGATAGCTTTAAGGAGAAGTTTTTTTTAGGATGATGTGAACTTGCATTTCCTCTATATTTAATTTTTATAGGTAGATTATCAATGTTAATTGAACGTTTGTTGTCGTGGTAGGAAATTGAGGCGTCAATATAATCCCCAATATTTATTTTATTAGTGTCTAGGTTTATACTAAATTGAGGGAGTTGTTGAGTTTTATCTTTATGGTTACAGGATGGGAATAGAAAAAAGGAACAGATGATAATGAATGAACTTTTTTTCATATTCTGAAGAAGAGTTTTCATTATGATTAAACAGTCATAATATCTTTTTCTTTGGCAGCAATTAGAGCATCAATTTTGGTAGTGTAAGTATCAATTACTTTTTGAATAGAGGCTTCTGCATCTTTTGCCTGATCTTCGCTTAAGCCATCACTCTTCAATTTCTTAATTTCGTCATTAGCATCTTTACGAGCATTTCTGGTAACAACTTTAGCATCTTCTCCTTCTGCCTTGGCTTGTTTGCTTAACTCTTTTCTACGCTCTTCTGTTAATACTGGAATATTAATTAAAATAGTTTCACCATTATTTTGAGGGTTCAATCCTAAATTAGCATGAGAAATTCCTTTTGCAATTTCCTCTAACAACGATTTTTCAAAAGGCTGAATAGATAATGTTCTACCATCTATCGCATTGATATTTGCAACTTGTGCAATTGGTGTTAAGGTACCATAATACTCAACAACAACTTTGCTTAACATCATTGGACTTGCTTTTCCTGCTCTAATTTTTTGTAATTCAGAGTCTAGGTGAGCCATTGCGTTATCCATTGACTCTGTTGCTCCGTCTAAAATAAATTGAATTTCTTCGTTCATGGTTTCAAATTTTAAATAAAGGTATTAAAATTCTACTAACGTACCAACATTAGCTTCTTGATTTACGACTCTTTTTAAAGTTCCAGGCGTATTCATGTCAAAAACAATAATTGGTAATTTGTTTTCATTACATAATGTAAAGGCGGTCATATCCATTACATTTAATCCTTTCTTGTACACTTCATCAAAAGAAATTGTGTCGTATTTTGTTGCTGTACTATCTTTTTCAGGGTCAGCAGTGTAAATTCCATCAACTCTTGTTCCTTTTAAAATAACATCAGCTTCTACTTCTATAGCTCGTAAACTTGCAGCAGTATCAGTTGTAAAGTATGGATTCCCTGTTCCTGCACCAAAAATAACTACACGCCCTTTTTGTAAATGACGAACAGCTCTTCGTTTAATAAATGGTTCAGCAATTTCTTTCATTTCTATTGCTGTTTGTAGTCTTGTATAAACACCTTCTGCTTCTAAAGCAGACTGTAAAGCCATACTGTTAATTACGGTGGCTAACATTCCCATATAATCTCCTTGGGTACGTTCCATGCCACCTTCTTCAGCTTGTATTCCTCTGAAAATATTACCACCACCAATTACTATAGCTACTTGAACGCCTTGATCGACAATCTCCTTAATTTCTTTAGCATATTCTGCTAATCTATTATTGTCAATTCCAAATTGTTTTTCACCCATAAGGGCTTCGCCACTCAATTTTAAAAGTATTCTTTTGAAAGCCATAATTCTAGTTTATTAGTTTTTGGTCAAAAAAAAGAGAGAAATAAATTTCTCTCTTTTTAAAATGATATTTGAATTAACCTAGCATAATTCTTTTGAAATCTGTAACGGTTAAACCGCTTTCAACTTCATTTAATGCTTGGGCAACTGTTTTCTTATTGTCTTTAAGAGACATTTGATTTAACAAAGTATTGTCCTTTAAAAATCTTTTAACTTTTCCTTCTGCAATTTTATCTAAAATAGCTTCTGGTTTTCCTTCAGCTAATGCTATTTCTCTACCTAATGCCATTTCTTTATCAATGATTGCACGATCAACTCCAGCTTCATCTAGTGCAATAGGGTCCATTGCAGCAATTTGCATTGCAACTTGTTTTCCTGCTTCTTTAATAGACTCTCCTGTTTTGTTTAATGCAACTATAGAAGCTAATCTGTTTCCAGGATGATTATATGCAATTGTTTCTTCAGCTTCAACAAATTCGTAACCAGAAATTTCGATTTTTTCTCCGATAACTCCAGTTTGTTGTATTACTTTTTCTCCAATAGTCATTGCTTCCCCATCAAAAATTAATTCTTTTAATGCATCTAAAGATGCAGGGCTATTTGCAATAGCAGCATCTAAAATTGTAGTTGCAAAAGTATTAAATTCAACATTCTGTGCTACGAAATCAGTTTCACAGTTTACTACAACCATAACAGCTTTTTTTCCATCTGTTGTAGTTTTTGCTAAGATTAAACCTTCGTTTGCATCTCTATCACCTCTTTTTGCGGCAACTTTTTGTCCTCTTTTTCTTAAGATATCAATTGCGTTGTCGAAATTTCCTTCTGCTTCAACTAAAGCGTTTTTGCAGTCCATCATTCCTGCACCTGTTTGCTTACGTAATTTGTTTACGTCTGCTGCTGTAATTTTTGACATGTTAAATCTATATTAAAGTATGTTGTATTATTTTGATTCAGCTTTAGCCTCTTCTTTCTTTGCTTCAACTTTTTCAGCTGGTTTTTCAGCTTTTTTAGTTTCAGCATCTGCTTTAGCTTTGTCCTTTCCTGCTTTTCTTTCTGCTAATCCTACAGCAATTTCTGCAGTAACCAATTCCATTATTTTATCAATAGATTTTGTTGCATCATCATTTGCTGGAATAGCAAAATCAACTAAGTTAGGATTAGAGTTCGTATCAACAATAGCAAAAGTAGGAATTCCTAATTTTTTTGCTTCAGCGATAGCAATGTGTTCTTTCATAATATCTACTACAAAAATTGCAGCAGGTAATCTTGTTAAATCAGCAATAGAACCTAAATTCTTTTCTAATTTTTGTCTCTGACGTGCAATTTGTAATCTTTCTCTTTTAGAAAGGATAGCCATTGTACCATCTTCGTTCATTTTGTCTATAGTAGCCATTTTTCGAACAGCTTTTCTAATTGTAACAAAGTTAGTTAACATTCCACCAGGCCATCTTTCTGTAACGAAAGGCATATTAATGCTTTTACATCTTTCAGAAACAACATCTTTTGCTTGTTTTTTAGTAGCAACAAACATGATTTTCTTTCCAGATTTTGCAATTTGAGAAAGTGCAGCTGACGCTTCTTCTAATTTTGCTGCTGTTTTGTGTAAATCGATAATGTGAATACCGTTACGCTCCATAAAAATATAAGGAGCCATTTTTGGATTCCATTTTCTTCTTAGGTGACCAAAGTGTACACCCGCATCAAGTAATTCTTTAAAATCTACTTTTGACATTTTTTTAATTGTTTACATTCTTTAATAACCTCAATCCTTAAGTAGCCCGTTTATACAGAGTCTTAAAAATTTAGATACTAAACAATAATTTATATTAACGTTTACTAAATTGAAATTTCTTACGAGCTCCTGGTTGTCCTGGTTTCTTACGTTCAACCATTCTTGGATCTCTTGTCATTAAGCCTTGGGCTTTTAACAAAGGTTTGTTTTCTTCGTCAATCTTTACTAAAGCTCGTGCAATCGCGTGTCTTATTGCTTCAGCTTGACCAGTAATACCTCCACCAGCAACATTTACTTTTACATCGTAAGTTTTTGCTGTTTCTGTAGCTTCAAATGATTGTTGAACTTTCCCTTGTAATATTGATGTGGGGAAAAATTCTTTATAATCTTTTTTATTGATGGTAACATTTCCTTTTCCTTTTGTAAGGTAAACTCTTGCTACTGCTTTCTTTCTTCTTCCTAATGCGTTAATTACTTCCATGTTTCTTATTTAAGGTCGCTTACTTTAATTTCTTGAGGCTGTTGAGCTTCTTGTTGGTGCTCAGCTCCTTCATACACATAAAGGTTTCTGAATAATGCACTTCCCAATTTGTTTTTTGGCAACATCCCTTTAATAGCTTTTTCAACCATTTTAATTGGGTTTTTAGCCATAACTTCAGCAGCAGTAGCTACTTTTTGTCCGCCTGGATATCCAGAATAAGAAATGTATTTTTTTTCATCCCATTTATTACCAGTTAACTTAATTTTCCCAGCATTAATAACAACAACGTTATCACCACAATCAACATGCGGAGTAAAATCTGTTTTATGCTTACCTCTAATTAGAAATGCAACTTTAGATGCTAATCTTCCTAATGTTTCGTTTTGAGCGTCAACAATTACCCAGTTCTTATTAACTGTGGCTGCGTTTGCTGAAACCGTTTTATAGCTTAATGTATCCACTATATTTTGTTTTAAAATTTACAATGTGCCCTAAAATGGGGCTGCGAATTTACGACTTTTTTTTAACCCACCAAGTATTATCAACATAATATTGTGAATTATTAGGTTGAAATAAAAAACCTCGAACATAGTTCAAGGTTTTTACAATATTATATGTAAGCAAATTTTATTTTAATTGAGTGGGATCTGCTTTTGCTTCTGCATTATATTTCTTCTGTTTACCTAACCACCAAAATAACAATACAAATCCTATCGCAATAAATATCCAATTAGGAATGTTGCCCAAAGGAACTATTGTGTTTGCAAATACAGTATCCATAAAATGCCCAAACCAGTAAAAAAAATCTGTCATAACTTTTAATTTTATAACTACAAAAGTATAATTTATCTTTAATAATCAAAAAAATAATTGATTAATATTGTAAAATGCTAATAGGAGTATTTAAATCAAATCAAAAGATCATTAATGGTTTAGTTGTATTATTGGCAATTGTATTGTGGTTGCCAGCCTTTTTTTCTGATCCAGATTTAACAGGATTGTTTTCTACAAGTATTAAATGGCTAGACATTCTACTCTTAATTAGCTTAATTTCAGGTCAGGCTATTTACTTAAACTTTGTGGTAGCTGAATATAGGCTAGTAAAGGGTAATTCACATTTAACGAGTTTATTTTTTATATTATTAAATAGTTGTTTTTTGTCATTTCACGAAATGAATGAGATTGTTATTGCGAATACTCTTGTTATAACGGCATTTCATCAATTTTTAAGAATATATAATTCTAAAAATAATTATTCAATAGCCTTTAATGCTGGATTTTTAATCGGTTTGGCAGGGTTAATTTATTTTCCAGCACTTATTTATTTTGTTTTGTTGTGGTTAGTCTTAATATATACAACGACACCAGTATGGAGAGATTTTATAATATCATTAATAGGTGTAAGTGTTCCTATTATTTACCTTGTAGTATATCAATTTGTTTTTGGAAATTTAGCTTTACTTAATTTGAGTGATTATCTGTTTCAAACCTTTGTTATAGAATGGAAGAATTTCACACTATATAATCAAATATTTTTATCGTTACTGTTGGTCGTTTTGCTGTTTTCTTTTCTTAGTTTATTTACTGCGATAGGTAAGAGTGTAGTGAAAACGAGTAAAATGTTAGTAGCTGTTTTTTTAATGTTTGTTTTGGGATTGGGAACATTGTTTTTAAATCAGTATGATTTTTTAGCAACGTTTTTGGTAGTTTCAATTCCCTCAGCAATTATAATTGCAAACTTTTTTCAGAATATAGAAAGAGTTTGGTTGGCAGAAATTCTTTTTTCTTGCTTGTTGATTAGTATGGTTGCGGGCTATTTTTCGTAAAAGTGCATTTCTTTAATGTACTTATGGACAGGCTCTGAAAGTAGATATCGCACATCTTTTTTATTTTTAATTGCACTTCGAATAAAGCTTGCAGACACTTTCATTACTGGCGCATCATCACACATTGTTATTTTTGAATGATTTTTTAGTAAAGGGTTCTCTTTTTCAGAGGATTGTTCTAATCTTTCTTGTTCTGTTAAGGCTCTGGGGTAAACATAAACAGAATGGTTTTCTAAAATTTGCTCATAATTTTTCCATTTATGAAATGTTCGCAAATTATCTTCACCCATTATAATAGAAAAGGAATGTTCTGGGTGTTTTTCTTGAATATAAACAAGGGTGTCTATAGTATATGATGGTTTTGGTAAACCAAATTCAATATTTGAAGATGTTAATTTATTATTACCTTCTATGGCAACATTTACTAGAGATAACCTATGATAATCTGCTAATAAAGATGCTTTTGTTTTAAATGGGTTTTGTGGAGATACCACGAGCCATACTTGGTCTAATTCGGTGTAATCAACCATATGGTTGGCAATAATTAAATGACCAACATGAATAGGGTTATATGTTCCGAAATAGAGACCAATATTCATGGTTTAATTTTTTAAAAATGATTTTACTAAAGTAAAAGCTTCTTGTTGTGCAGTTTCAAGGTTGTCGTTTACAATAATGTGGTCAAACCATTTAGAATACTCCATTTCTTTTCCAGCCTTAGCTAATCTTTTCTGGATTTTCTCTTCATCCTCCGTTCCTCTTGCTCTTAATCTTTCTTCTAATGCTTCAAAAGATGGGGGATCGATAAAGATAGCTAATGCTTTTTCTCCGAAATGTTTGGTTAAACTTAATCCTCCTTCAACATCAACATCAAAAATTACACTGTTACCACTCTCCCAAATTTTATTTATTTCAGATTTCAAAGTACCGTAATAATTGTCTTTGTAAACTTCTTCCCATTCTATAAAATCGTCTTCTTCAATTCTTTTTTTTAAATTTTGAGTAGTTAAGAAATGATAATCAACACCATTCGTTTCTTCTGATCTAGCTTCTCTGTTGCAAGCAGAAACAGAAAATTTTAAGTTTAAATTTTGTTGTAATAAATATTTTGTAATTGATGTTTTCCCAGCTCCCGATGGTGCACATAAAATAATACACTTTCCTTCCATTTTTCTTATAATATATTTAAAATTTGTTCTTTTATTTTTTCTAATTCATCTTTCATCTGGACAACTATTTTTTGTAATTCAGCGTGATTTGCTTTTGAACCCAATGTATTAATCTCTCTTCCCATTTCTTGACAAATAAAACCTAATTTTTTTCCTTCAGAAATATCAGAATTCATGGTTTCTATAAAATATTTACAATGTTGGGCAAGTCTTATTTTTTCTTCTGTTACATCATACTTTTCGATGTAGTAGATTAACTCTTGTTCAAAACGATCTTTATCAATTTTGTTTTCATCAACAACTTCTTTTAAATTACTAATGATTCTTGCTTTTACAGTTTCAATTCTTTCTTGCTCGTATTGTTCAACATCCACAAGTAACTCAGAAATATTATTAACTCGTAAAGTCAATTCTTTATCTAAAGAACTTCCTTCAGTAGTTCTAAAATCATTTATTTCAACTAAAGCTTTTTCAATAATTTCAAAAATACCTTCCCATTCAGTTTTAT
>Ga0256845_1002789_pt1 | contig 12320 bp, 12 predicted proteins | sample RiftiametaG_FD_189101 | JGI IMG/M metagenome (GOLD analysis project Ga0256845, IMG submission 189101) | Tube worm associated microbial communities from hydrothermal vent at the East Pacific Rise, Pacific Ocean - Riftia | ecosystem: Host-associated > Annelida > Integument > Unclassified ... | reverse complement strand
GGATCTGGTGCTTACCCACGACAACAGTTCAGCCATAATTGGAAAGTTTGAGAGCACAAAACCCGGAGGAAAAGTAAAATACCCCGACAGAATCATCATTGTTCTGGATCATGTTACGCCTGCTGCCACCAGCAAGAACGCAGCTGGCCACGCAAAGGTAAGAAAATTTGTGGCAGAGCAGGGAATACAAAAGTTTTTCGATGTGGGCTGCGGTATCTGTCACCAGGTACTGCCTGAACAGCATCTGGCTCTTCCCGGGGGAATAGTGGTTGGAAGCGACAGCCACACCTGCACGTACGGTGCGTTCAACACATTTGCCACAGGTATAGACAGAACGGAAGCTGCCGGTTTGTGGATAACGGGAAGAACATGGTTCCGTGTGCCGGAAACCATTGAAATCAACCTTGAGGGGTATCTGCAGAAAGGCGTGTCCGCCAAAGACCTTATACTTACAATCATTGGAAAACTCGGCTCAGACGGAGCCAACTACAAAGCGGTTGAGTTCCACGGGAGTTCTGTAGGCGGCCTTCTTATCCACGAAAGAATGACCATAGCCAACATGGGAATTGAAATGGGAGCCAAGATTGCCGTATTTCCTGCAGACAGGGTGACTCAGAACTTCTTTCTGGGGGAAGAACTCTGTAAAAAAACTGTGTGGAGTGATGCTGACGCTGAATTCTGTCAGGTACACAACTTCAACCTGGATGAGATTGTTCCGGTTGTAGCCAGACCTCACACAGTAGACAATGTATGTGCTGTTTCCGAGCTTCCTGAAACGAAAGTGGATCAGGTGTTTCTTGGAACCTGCACAAACGGCAGGGTTGAAGATTTGAAGTCTGCTCTTGAGGTGATGAAGGGTAGAAAGGTTGTTCCTTCTGTAAGAATGCTTGTGGGGCCGGCAAGTCGCGATGAGTATGTAAAAGCACTGCAACAGGGAATAATTGAAGAGTTTGTTAAAGCAGGTGCTGTTGTTCTTCCGCCGGGATGCGGACCGTGTCTTGGCGCGCATCAGGGGGCGCTGGCCCCGGGAGAAGTCTGCCTTTCCACAGCCAACAGAAATTTCAAAGGGCGCATGGGCGAGAAGGATGCGTTTATCTACCTCGGAAGCCCTGAAACCGCAGCCGCCACAGCGATTACCGGCGTAATAACAGATCCCAGGAGGGTTTAGCATGGCCGTTCACTACTACGATCAGAACGATATCAACACAGATCTCCTGTTTCCTGGAAAGTATACATACACCTGTGCTACAGGTCCGGAGATTGTTGACCATCTGCTTGAAGATCTTGACCCTGATTTCAGGAATGAGGTAAAGCCTGGAGATGTTATTATGGCTGGAACGAATTTCGGGTGCGGTTCCAGCAGAGAACAGCCCGCTCTGGGTCTTAAATATGTTGGCGTAAAGGCGGTTATCGCAAAGTCATTTGCCAGAATATTTTACAGAAGCTCTATCAATCAGGGCCTTCTTCTGGTTCAAAGCCCTGACGCTGTAGATTACTTCACTTCCGGAGATCAAGTTGCAGTTGATCCGGCCAGAGGGATTCTTACGGTGGGTAACAGGGAGTTCATCTTCCCGCCTCTTCCTCCGGATATGCTGGAAATTCTTGAAGCAGGTGGGCTTCTCAACTGGATAAAGCAGAACGATGTTTAGCCTTATTTGGGTACTGGCTGCCTTTTCCGGTCTTCCCGGTGGTATGGGAATAGGAGTGGGAACTTCCATTTCCACCTTTGCACCGGTAGAGGAAAACTACGACGCAAGATTTAGAACACCAGGTGTTTCCTACGGAATCGTTGCTTCTCTGGATGCTCCCGGACCGCTGGTGTTTCATCTCGGTGGAGAGTATTTCAGCAAGAAGGCATCTTCAGGTTGGGACGGAAAGATAACATCAATGCTGTACTGGGCATTCCCCTGCGGACAGCTTCGGGTGATGGATGGCTTCAGTGTGTTCGGCGGCCCTGGCATTGTCGGGGTAAACGGCAGTTACTCGGGAACCGATGATTTCGGCAGTTTTGTAGAAGAAGATGGTTCCAGCGTGGGCTTCGCCGCTTCGGCCGGAACAGACATCACACTTTGGGGCCCGGTTTCCGCCCGTCTTGAATACAGGTACGGCTGGATGGATATGAAGAGCGACCGGGTACTCAAAGACGGCAAGGAAACTGTGGTGTATCCGGCAGCAGAAACTGACCTGGGCTACTCGCAGTACATCTTCTCGCTCAACGTGCAGTTGTCTGCTGTTGACGACCGGGGTATATAAAAATAGAATTGTGAACCTCGCGGAGCCGACGTGGCTCAGCTGGTAGAGCAGCGCATTCGTAATGCGCAGGTCATCGGTTCGACTCCGATCGTCGGCTCCAGCGGTTCCGTTTCTGAAAGGTGACATCCATGAACAAGCCTATAATCAGCGGTTCCGGTATACGGGGCATATTCGGTGAAAGCTTTACCGTTCAGGATGCCTGCAGTTTTGCTGCAGCATTCGGTGAACTTGTCGGGCCGGGAAAAGTTGTTGTTGGCAGAGATACAAGAAAGAGCGGTCCGGCAGTTGAAGCCGCAGTTTGTGCCGGTTTGCTTGGTGTTGGGTGTACTCCTGTGCTTCTGGGTGTGGTAACAACACCCACAGTTCAGCTTGAAGCTATGAAGGATGGTGTTTCAGGAGGTATTGCTGTAACCAGCAGCCACAATCCGGGCAACTGGAATGCATTGAAACTTATTGGTTCCGACGGTGTTTTCCTCAGGGCAGAGGAAAGGAACAGGCTTGCAGTTCTTCTGGCTTCAGAAAGAAAGTGGACAGATTATCGGGGCTGTTCCAGAACTGAGGTTCTAGACGGCAGCACTGCAAGGCATGCAGAACTTGTAGCGGAATTGCCGCTTGCAAGAAGAACAGGCAGGAAGTTGAAGGTTGTTCTTGATGTAACCGGCGCAACTGCCGGTTTGCTGGGCCCTGCCATGATGGAGGCTCTTGGCGTTGAGTGGGAGATGATATTTCCGGAAATGACCCCCGAGGGAGACTTCCCCCGGATTGCAGAGCCTAACACGCAGAGTTTGTCTGTTCTTGCAGAAGAGGTAGTTAATAGGAACGCAGATGTGGGTTTTGGGTTTGACCCCGATGGAGACAGGCTTGCCCTTGTTGACAACACAGGCAGATTGATAGGCGAGGAGTACACTGTGGCAATGGCACTGGATTATGTTCTGGCACACCAGAGCGGGCCTGCTGTTGTTAACCTGTCTACCTCCAGGCTCTCGGAAGATGCCGCAGAGAAGCACGGTTGTACTGTGTTCAGAAGCCCGGTTGGCGAAGTGAATGTTGTAGAAGAAATGGACAGAAGAGGAGCCGATATCGGAGGAGAGGGGAATGGAGGAGTTATTCACAGAGACTGTCACTGCGGAAGAGACAGCGCAGTTGCAATGACCTATGTGATCTCCTACCTCAGGGAGCACCCAGAAACCACTGTATCAGAGTGGGCTGATAGTTTCCCGAAGTATATCAACATCAAAAGAAAAGTGGAATACACAGGAGATTTCAACAGGATGACCGTTCTTCTGAAGCAGTACCTGGGAAAGCCGAATGATACATCCGACGGCCTGTGGTGGCGACGGGAAGGCGGGTGGGTTCATATAAGGCCCTCCGGCACAGAACCTGTAGTAAGGTTTATTGCCGAGAACACTGCTCAGGAAATCCTGGATAACGACTATGCTCTGTTCAGAAAGGTACTTAAATGTGTGGAATAGTTGGATATGTTGGAAACGGCAAAGCACTGGATGTTCTTCTGAGCGGGCTGAAAAGACTTGAGTACAGGGGTTACGATTCCGCAGGATATTCCCTTCAGTTGAACGATGAACTGGTTGTGCGCAAGTGCACTGGAAGAGTTGCCGATCTTGAGGAAATGAACCCCGGTGATGCTGCGAATGCCTCTACAGGTATTGCCCACACAAGATGGGCTACCCACGGAGAGCCTACAACGGTGAATGCCCATCCCCACAGTGATTATTCCGGTAGAATATCGCTTGTTCACAACGGAATAATAGAGAACTACAAATCCCTTAGAAAGAAACTGATTGATAAGGGGCTTTCTTTTGAATCGGAAACAGACACAGAAGTGCTGGCTAAGCTGGTTGGCAGTGAAGTTGACAGGGGCAAGGATCTTTTCAACGCTGTAAAAGATGCTCTTGTTCAGGTACGGGGTACCTATGGAATTGCAGTGATCAGCGCCGACCAGCCATCAACTGTTGTAGCTGCAAGGTACGGAAGCCCTTTGGTGGTGGGTATAGGTGAGGGCGAGAACATCATCGCCAGTGATGTGGCTGCCATTGTGGCACACACCAGGAATGTTATCTACCTTGAAGAGGGAGAGATTGTCGAGATAACAAGTGGTGGTATTTCTTCCAACTCATCAGACCCCAGAATGACCAGAGACAGAATACAGCATGTAGACTGGGATCTGGCCGAGATTGAAAAAGACGGATATCCCCACTACATGCTTAAAGAAATCAACTCACAGCCTGAGTCGCTGCGAAATGCGTTCAGAGGCAGAATTGATCTTGTGAACGGTACAGCCAGGCTTGGCGGGCTTGAAATGTCCGAGAGCGACATGCGCGGAGTTCAGAGAATAGTAATCACCGCTTGCGGAACTTCGTGGCATTCAGGGCTTATCGGCAAGTACATAATTGAGAAACTTGCCAGAATACCGGTTGATGTTGAATACGCCAGCGAATTCAGATACAGAGACCCTGTTCTGGAAGACGGTACTGTGATGTTTGTTATCAGCCAGAGTGGAGAAACAGCCGATACTCTGGCAGCTCTGCGCCTGGCAAAAGAAAGGGGAATAAGATCACTGGGCATTGTTAATGTAGTTGGTTCAACCATAGCACGGGAGACAGACAGCGGAGTGTATATTCACGCCGGTCCCGAGATAGGTGTTGCCTCTACAAAGGCCTTTACAGGTCAGACAATGATCCTTTCCCTTATTGCTCTTGCTTTCGGAAGGGCCAAGGGCAACCTCACGAGGGAAGACGGAATAGAGCTGTGCCGTGGAATTATGGAAATTCCTGAAAAAGTTGAAACTATTCTTCAGGGGTGTGATTCCATCATGGAGATTGCCAGGCAGTTTACTTACGCGAGCAACTTCCTCTACCTGGGCCGCGGCGTTAACTATCCGGTGGCTCTTGAAGGTGCCCTTAAACTGAAGGAAATCAGTTACATACATGCCGAGGGTTACCCGGCGGCAGAAATGAAACACGGCCCAATAGCGTTGATTGATGATATGATGCCTGTTGCGGTTATAGCCGTAAAAGATGCTGCTTACGAGAAGGTTATGTCTAATATCCATGAAGTGAAGGCACGGAAGGGAAGGGTTCTCGCAATTGCCACCGAGGGTGACAGCGAGATCAGAACAGTTGCAGACTGGGTTCTGGAAATACCGCCTTTAACAGACATCCTTGTTCCACTTCTTTCTGTGATACCTCTTCAGCTTCTTTCTTATTATGTGGCTGTTTCCAGGGGATGTGATGTTGATAAGCCGAGAAACCTTGCGAAGAGTGTTACCGTGGAATAAATTATTCGCCGGAGTTAAACACTCGTTAAGAGTTACAGGTGTGTTTTTCCACCGGTTCTATATCGGGTGGGGGCGTGATAATGTTTACTTCGGTGCTGCTGCCGTTGCATTCAATGTGCTTGTTACCCTGATACCCCTTACGGTTCTGATATTTCACTTCAGTACACTTGCTGTTATGGGTGACATTTCCTTCAGAGAAGAGTTCATGAATTGGCTCACAGGTTTGAATCCCTTCGTGCCTCAGGGCATTATTGCCGACCTTGAAAAAGCGGTTCTCGGTGGCGGTTCCACCATAAGCATCATTGGTATTGTTACCCTGTTATGGATGGTAAGCCGATTGTTCGGAACCATCCGCACAGCTCTGGACAAGGTGTTTGAAGCTCCTGGCCGTCATATCGTGTGGGGCAAACTCTACGACTTTCTTCTGGCAATTCTGGTAGCTATGTGTTTTCTTCTTGCGGCTGTGTTTACCATCGGGGCAAAGTTTGCAGCTGGTTCTGCTGCAGGTGAATACCTCACATCGTTGCCATTTATTGGCCCTGGGTTAACAGGTTTTCTTGCCCGCATTCTTAGCCTTACATTTACTTTTCTGGTGTTCTTTCTTCTCTATTGGGCAGCGCCAAACAAAGCAATGCCAATGAAAATGTCTGCTCTTATGGCTCTGCTGGCCATGGTGCTGACAGGCGCGGGCACAGATATATACATGAGGGCCGTTAGTGCACCGGACTGGGGCATAGTTTACGGTTCATTCATAGGAATAATGGCTACTCTTATCTGGCTTTACTGGCTGTGCGTTATTTTTATCGGCTCAGCTGAGGTCGGGTCTGTTGTTCACCGGATGAGAGAGTTGTCTAAACAGAAAACTTGATCTCCAGAATGTCACCGTCCTGTACAATGTATTCCTTTCCGTGAAGACCAATTGATCCGGTCTTTCTGAGTTCAGTTTCATCCGGCGTGGTTCTGAAGAGGTTAAAAGGTATTACCTGTGCTCTGATAAAGCCACGTGCCAGATCAGAGTGTATTGTAGCTGCAGCTTCTAGGGCTGTACTGCCGTTCTTTACAGGCCATGCCCTTACCTCGTCTTTGCCCATTGTAAGGAAGCTGATAAGATCGAGAAGTGAATATGCTGCGGAAAGCACCCTTGTCTTTCCGGATTCGGCGAATCCCATTGATTCCAGGAACTCGCCTCTTTCCTCTTCCGGAAAATCACACAGTTCAAGTTCAAACCCGCTGTCTATTCCGAGAAATGCACCGCCGTGTGTGCTGACAAGTTTAGCTGCTTCGGTTTCATCACTGATACCCTTGCCAGCTCTGTTGGAAACAACAAGAAGCGGTTTGAGAGAAGCCAGCGAGAAGGGGGATAGAATATCCAGCTCCTGTTCAGTGAATTCAACAAGTCTGAGGGGAATCTCATTTTCTATGGATTCCATAGCTCGTCTAAGAAGCTGAGCTTCTGCCAGCTTGCCCTTGCTTTCTTTTTGCAGCCTGGCAGTGCGCTTCTCTATGATGCTCAGATCGGAAATCATCAGTTCTGATTCGTTCTGAAGAAAGGTCTCTTCAAGATTTCCAAGGGCATAGTTGTCAAGAACATATGCCACAGCTGCAGACTCTTTGATCCGGCCCATGTTCTTGGGGCTGAATGCCGGTGACGGCACATCAAAGAAGGTAACAGTCGCGGTAACAATACTTTTCGGACTCCAGTGTTCTGCCAGAAAGTCAATTCTTTCATCTGGTACATGTACAGTAAGCGGTTTTGAAGTGTCGGCACTGGAAGAGCCTGCAAGTGCTTTGAACACAGTGGAGCGTCCGCAGCCCGGCTGCCCGGCAAGAGCAATTTTCATATGGGTAACCCCCTGATTCGATTGTTTGTTTCAGGGGGTTAATCTACAAAAAGATAACTGCTGTGACCTACTCGGTGAATACCCTTACAGTATCACCGTTGGCGCTGTCTACACTCACTTCAAGTTCGCGAAGGGCTTCGATAAGTTCGTCTGTTGGAAGATCTTTGAGGGAAGTGAGATCTATACCGTTTTCCTTCATGGTTTCCGCTGCTTCTGCAGGCATTAGCGCAGAGAGCTTGATTCCTGTTCTGATAAGACTCATGGGAACTTTTACATTAACGGTATCCCCATCGCTGCTGTTAACCATAACTCTCAGATACCGGGGAGAAGTTCTGCTACCATCTGTTTTCTCCTCCGGTGTGTCTGTGATACTTTCTGAAGCCGTTACTTTTTCCAGAAGGGAGGAGGCTTCGTCTGCGGTGATCTTACCCTCGGAAAGCATTTCCAGTATTTTCATTCTTGAATCGCTCATTATCAGTCTCCTTTACATGAATGACAGAAAGACTCTGTCGCCTTTTTTGCTTTTAATATCTACTTTAAGCCCGTGAAGACCTGCGATGACCCACCACGCAAGGTGTGCGTGTCTCATAATATTTCCATAGTCTTTGCTGCGGAAAAACGGGCTGGCTATCATGGCAAGAGGAACTACCGGAAGCAGTATCAGCCAGATTGCGAACCAGGGCATGGGTATAACAAATCTGCCGATTTTAAAAAGAAGAAAGAATGCCGGCATGTTACAGAACCTCCAGTGCTTCTGAAACGGTTATTTCGCCTTTGTCCAGCCTGTTTATTACAGCAGACTGAGAAGGTTCTATCTCCATTCCCCTGTTGAGTTTCTCCACAAGCTTTTCCAGCCTTGCTCTGGCTGTGGGATAGCTTACACCAAGGGCTTCCTGCAGCTTTTTTATCGACCCGAAGCTTCTGATGAAAGCAATGGCCAGAGCCTGATCGGCGCTGCTTAGCCCCGCCAGAGCGTCTGTTTCAAAATGGCCTTCAACAGAAAGATCGCATGCAGTGCAGTGAAGCCTGACTGGAGTCAGTGGTTTTCCGCACGACGGGCATCTGATGTCACCAATATTCATATATAACCTCCAATTCATTAAAGAAAATATACAAAAAAATCAACAATGTCAAGGTGTTACTTTAAAAATATGAAATTGATGAGCTACAACATTTGACGGTATTGACTCGAGGTTGAAATTGTTGCTAATTAGAACCTGTTGTGCAACAGTAAAACGGGGGGGTTGTTATGGACATAGTCTCTGTTATTCTCGGTGGAGGCAGGGGAACCAGGTTGTTCCCGCTTACGCTTCACAGAAGCAAACCAGCTGTACCCATCGGCGGCAAATACAGACTGATTGATATTCCGGTATCAAACTGTGTGAACAATGGTATAAAGAAGATCCTCGTTCTTACTCAGTACAACAGTGAAAGCCTTAACAGGCATGTGGGGCAGACCTACAGGTTTGACAGGTTCTCAGACGGATTTGTTTCCATACTGGCTGCAGAGCAGACCCCGGAAAACACAAACTGGTTTCAGGGCACAGCCGATGCTGTCCGTCAGGGGCTTGTTCACATTCTTTCCCAGTGCTCTGATATGGTTCTGATTCTGTCTGGTGATCAGCTTTACCGTATGGATTTTACCCGTTTTATCAGCGATTTTCAGGCATCCAATGCCGATATCAGTATTGCCACCAAGCCTGTAAGCACCGAAGAGGCTTCTGGGCTGGGTATCATGCAGGTTGCAACAGATGGCGTTATCAGGGGTTTTGAAGAGAAACCATCCCTGGAAAGGCTGTCAGCTCTTACCAGCGATCAGAAGGGGGTAACCGAAGACCGTCCTTTTCTGGGAAGTATGGGAATCTATCTTTTTAAACCTCAAGTTCTCCGCAGAATTCTTATGGAGGAAGATAGAGACAAAACCGACTTTGGAAAAGAAATTATCCCAGACGCAATTCAGCGTTACAAGGTAACGTCTTATCTGTTTGACGGGTACTGGTCGGATATTGGAACCATAAGCAGCTTTTTCAAAGCAAACATCGATATGGCCATGCCTGATCCCGAGTTTGACATGTATTCCAACTTTACACCCCTTTACACAAGAGCCAGAGCATTGCCGGGAGCCAGAATAAAAAACACTGTACTTAACAATACGATAGTGTGCGGGGCATCTGACATCGCAGGAGCAAACATTGAAAACTCTATCATTGGAATAAGAAGCTACATAGGTTCGGGTACCGTGATATCCAACAGTATCAACATGGGAACTGACTACTGGCGCGGGCATGCCAGGGATTTCGGTGCAGTCAACGCCAGCTACCCCGCTCTTGGTATTGGAAGAAACTGTGTTGTAAGAAACACAATTCTGGACAAAAATGTAAGGCTGGGTAACGATGTCCGACTGGTTAACGAAGCTGGATTGGACTTCTATGATGGAGACGGTATATACATCCGCGATGGGATTATTGTGGTACCAAAAGGGGCCAGTGTACCGGACGGTACTGTGTTGTGAACCTAGTTTGAGATAACTTCTGCAAGTCGCCTTGCAAACTCTTTTTCATCTGGAATCTCATCATAGTCTACGGCCACAGAAGACATTGCATCTATGTAAGCTCTTATTATTGAGGCTTTTGTGATTCTCTGCTGCCTGTTGTTCTTAGATCTGCTAGTTGAAATTGTTCTTACAATACGAGTTAGGACTTCCTCCTGGTCAGGTCTGACTGGAACCGTGAGTCGAACAGAAGCCACTGATTGTTCCTCTATGTCTTTGATGCTGCTTACCAAGCCAGTGTTTTTCCCCATCTTAACCATAATGTACCTCCTGTGAACCAAAGATACAGTTTTCAGAACCTGTGTCAATAGAAATATGAAATTCATCAGTTATGAAATTGGGGTATTGACGAAGGGTGCACATGTTAATAGGGTAACAGCACAGTGAGGTAACGGGTCCCGGTTTTTATTGGGATTAGCGGATTCCGGAGGTGATCAGATGGTAGTTCGGAGTCGATTGCAGGGAGGGGAGACATGCTGATCTTTGGCGGGTCAGGAAAGTCGTCTGTTGGCCTGGATATTGGTAGCCATTCTGTTAAGGTGGTTGAGCTTCTTCGTTCTGGAAAGGGAATAAAGCTCAGTAAGTACGCCATTGTTGAATTGCTTCCAGATACAGTTGTCGACGGAGAGGTGATCAACAGAGATCATCTGGTAGAGTCTATTAAAGATGCTCTTACTAAATCGGGCATCAAAACAAAAACGGTTAATTCCGCAGTTTCCGGCAGAAGCGTCATCGTTCGCCGAATTCCCATGGAAAAAATGACAGAAGCGCAGGCTCGTCAGGCAATTCACTGGGAAGCTGAACAGCACATACCGTTCCGTGTGGACGAGGTGAGTATTGATTTCAAAATACTCAACGAGGAATCGTCCCCTGGTCAGATGGAAGTTCTTCTGGTCGCGGCCAAGAAGGAAATCATCAATCTTCACAGAAGTGTTGTTCAGGGTGCCGGTATCAAGTCTTCGTCGGTGGATCTGGAACAGTTCGCGCTGCTCCGGGCGTATGAGAACTCCTACCACCCTTCTTCCGATGAGTGTGTTACCATTCTGAATGTTGGTTCAGACAACACCAACCTTGTTATAACGAAAGGCGGAGTGCCCAGTTTTAACAGAGACATCGCAATGGGTGGTGCTAGGTTTATAGAGGCTATTCTGCGTACTCTGAGCGTAGACTACTCTACGGCGGAAGCAATTCTTAAGGGTAATCTACCCGAGGGTGTTTCCGAGGCAGATGTTAAAAACGCAGTGAGCAGTGTGCTTGAAGAGCTTTCTACAAGCGTAAGAAGGTCTTTCATCAGTTTCCAGGCATCCGGAGAAAGCAGCCGGATCGATAAGCTGCTTCTCAGCGGTGGATGCTCACTTATGGCTGGTCTTTCAGAAACTCTCAGTGAACACCATGGGCTGCCTGTAGAGAGGTTCGATGTTCTCGGTGATATTGAAATTGATGGATCCCTGATGGCTGACGAGGCTGCCATGCATTCAGTTGAGGCAATTATTGCTGTGGCAGTTGGTCTTGCTCTTAAATCGCTTGAACCCGGCAGCCTTGATATTGATATTCTTCCAGTAGAGGAAAAGACCAGGAAAACCAGGAAAGCAAGCGCTGCGGCTTCTCCAGTTCTCAGCATTTTAAGCTGGGCTCCCCTGGGGCTTATTGTGGTGGGTGTTATAGTTTTGTTCATCCATTACACTGGTCTCACGAAAACCAGAACCCAGCTTGATGAAGAGATCAGTCAGAAAAACACAGAGATTGCCAGTATGCAGGAGCAAGTTTCAAGACAGCAGGAACTCGATGCACTTGAGGCGCGGCTTACCCAGAAAAGGGCTGCTGTTGACGCTCTGTCCCTGGAGCAGAAAAGCACTGTTTACATTCTTGAGTATCTGGTGCGGGTTCTTTATCCTGAGCAGGCGGAGTTTGCCGAGGAATCGGGTAAAAACATTTACCTTACGGAGCTTTCCCTGGGAGACAGCAACCTGCACATTTCGGGGATTGCCAGAACATGGGGAGATATAGTCGCTTTCCAGACCCGGCTCGAGGAAACAAAGCCGGATGGTGTTAATCAGCTGTTTCTTTTGACGGACTTTGGGCAGAATTATAACGTGGAACCTGTTGTCGACGCCGCTGGCGGTGAAAACAGGTACCAGTTCAGTACTGACATAGGCGTAAACCAGGCGTCGCTTGAACCACTTGTTGGCGACTACGCCGGAATCTGATTGGGGGTATCATGAAAAAGACGATCCTGGCACTGGTTGCACTTAGTGCCGTAGCATTTCTTGCAGGTTGTGATCCGTTCGGGTCCACAGAAACAATTACCTACATCACAGGCAGCATCTTCGTCGATGCAGCAATGACTGAACCGGCAGAGGGAATTGCAGTTGAGCTTCTT
>Ga0256845_1002788_pt1 | contig 12327 bp, 10 predicted proteins | sample RiftiametaG_FD_189101 | JGI IMG/M metagenome (GOLD analysis project Ga0256845, IMG submission 189101) | Tube worm associated microbial communities from hydrothermal vent at the East Pacific Rise, Pacific Ocean - Riftia | ecosystem: Host-associated > Annelida > Integument > Unclassified ... | reverse complement strand
ATAGACACCTCCCCGCGCCTCTTCCCCAAGCGCAAACATTCTTATTATTTAAAGCGCCCTTAGCTCAGTTGGATAGAGCACCGGTTTTCTAAACCGTAGGTCACAGGTTCGAATCCTGTAGGGCGTACTTCTTCAAACCCTTGATTTATCAAGGGTTTCTTCGTCTAAAGCACTCTCCATTCGTTAAATCAAGCATAGCCTATAATTGCTACAAAAAGGCATGTTTGACACCTTTAGGAGCATCATCGGAGTATCACCTGACCTGAAGATTAATCCTCATCCTCCACGATTCCCCTAAACAAAAGCCATGCGATTACTTCTCATCTTCCTCAAAGAGCCCATTCCGGGACAGGTCAAAACGCGCTTAGCTTCCGACGTAGGTCAAGAAAACGCCGCTCGCTATTACAAGGCTCTGGTCGAGGTGCTGCTTCGGCAGCTTCACGGACTCAACAATACGCGCATTCGCTTTTGCTATGCCCCGGATGATGCCGATGACGCCATCCGCTTCTGGCTTCTGCCACTGATGAATGCCACGCAAAGCTCTATCGATTCACCAAACACTCTATTCCTCGCTCCATCGGGCCCAGCGGCAACGAAAAACACGCAGGAAATCGACTTCCATGCGCAGGGTGATGGCGACCTAGGTGACCGTATCAACCGGGCTTTTGCACAAGGATTTGATGATGGCTTTCGAGAAATCGCTGTCATCGGCACAGATTGCCCAGACTGCGGTGCCCGCTGGATCAACAGTGCCTTCGCCAGGCTCTCAGGAAATAAACAGCCAGATGGCGTCATCGGCCCCTGCCCCGAGGGTGGCTACTACCTGCTCGCGCTGAAATCCTACACCCCAGAACTTTTCTCCGACATCCCTTGGAGCAGCCGCGAAGTTCTCTCCGCCACACTGACCGCCGCCGAAAATACCCAACTGCTCATGGATCAACTCCCGCCGCTCTCGGACATCGATCACATCGGCGACTGGCACCGCATCATGGAAAGTCCACTAGGAGCAGCGCTCAAAAAAGCTCTCGGCGAGAAAGAAAGTGAAAACGCCTAACGTTTCACACCTGGACACCTCACATGATGCCGCTTCAATTTGTTTGAATTTTGATCCTGCCCCGCAAGTGTAAAACGTTCGCAACCTTAACGATCACTAGTTTCATGTCATTTCTTAAACAGTTCTTCATTTTCATCGGCAGCCTCACCCCACTTTGCACGCAGGCGAGCGACAGCAAATTATGGTATAACCAACCCGCCACCGCTTTTGAAAAAGCCCTTCCCTTAGGCAATGGCCGTCTCGCTGTGATGGTCTATGGAGACATCCAGAAATCTCATCTTCTATATAATGAAGACTCCCTTTAGGGCGGATGGGCCGCAGAGAATGACCGTCCAGGAGCCTCTGCGGCACTTCAAGAAATCCGCCAACTCATCAAGGAGTCCCCTACGTTTTAAAAAACAAGTAGGAAGCTCCTCTGTGATTCACCTTCAGCTACCCACTCACGAGGGAAACGGCTTCGCGGATCAGACGCCCGAGTTCCTCGGCATCTCCTTGCTCAACTAAGTTAGCAGGAACCATCCACGAACCACCGCAGGCGATGACGTTAGGCAACGCGAGATAGTCTTTCACATTCCCTGGGCCAATCCCACCTGTCGGCATGATTTTCATATCCGGATAAACGGCACCGAAGGCCTTCAAAAGGGGAATCCCTCCAATCGCTTCCGCGGGGAAAAACTTCACCGTCTCAAGCCCCATTGCCATAGCGCGTGCAATTTCCGAAGGCGTGGCAATTCCGGGGACGATAGGCACATTCAACGACTGCGCACAAATAATCGCCTCTTCATGCAATCCAGGACTGACCAGAAATGACGCCCCAGCCTGCACAGCCGCTTCAGCATTCGCTGCAGTGAGGACGGTGCCCGCCCCAACGGTTAAACCGTCGATTTTTGACATCTCGGCAATGACTTCCAGAGCCGAGGGAGTGCGTAAGGTTACCTCCGCGATGGGCAGGCCGTTATCGACAAGTAGCCGACCTAACATCTGAGCCTTCGAAGCATCATGAACAACAAGGACAGGAACGATAGGAATATTAAACATAACAAATGAATGGGTAGATGAATGGGTAGATGAATGAGTGACCTCAAATTAGCGGTGAACGCTGGGATGTCCAGATCCGCCACTCAGAATTTATCCACATCTGGATGCGGCAGACAATACAAGTCAGGAAAACCAAACCCATCCTACTCCACTGGGCTCATGCTCAGCAATCGAGCATCGGGATTTGCTTTACCTTCACAAAGAAGCAGCATAGCTCTTCATTGTGCCTGAGGAATGCATCCACTGCCAAACTCCCCTGGAGCCTTCACAAAAGGATTCCGGATTTTGCTGTATGGGTTGTGAATTTGTTTACCAACTCATCCAAAACGAGGGACTGGAAAAATTCTACGATCTTAAACGTGGCGAAATGTCCTCCCCGCTGCGGGACCAGCCATTTCAAGAATACGATTTTTCCTGGCTAAAAGAAACGGCTGAATCCTACGAAAAAAACGAACCTGAGTCGCCGACCACCGAATTCAGCGGCTCACTGCAAGGCATCTCATGCATCGGCTGCGTCTGGCTGGTTGAGAAACTTTTCCTCCGTCACTCAGGTAGCGTGCGCTGCGATATCGCGCCCACCACGGGAGCGCTCCACCTGACCTGGAAACGAGCCCCATCAGGCGAAGGGTTGGACATTGTCGTGTTTGCCAAGGAGCTGCAGCAGTTTGGCTATCTCATCGGCCCCGAACGCACGTCTCAGAACCAATCCGGTGAATTCAGCCAGCTCGGAGGTCGACTCGGCATCTGTGGTGCCTTTGCGCTCAATTCAATGGTCTTTTCCCTGCCGCGCTACCTCGGAATGCCGGAGGATTTCGCTTTTGCCGGCATTTTTAACCTCATCGCCTTTATCTCCGCCACTCTGGCGATGCTCGTCGGCGGGTCATGGTTTATCAAACGCGCGATTCAGGGAGTTCGCATGCGGATCATCCACATGGACATGCCCATTGCGCTGGGAGTCAGCCTCGCCTACCTCGGCTCCCTTTTCGGCTGGCTCTGGCACTACGAAGATCTGATGTATTTTGACTTTGTTGCTATCTTCATCTTTCTAATGCTCGGTGGTCGCTGGCTACAAACGGCAGCGGTCGAGCGCAATCGGAACCGCCTGCTGGAGCTAACACCGGTGCCATTGAGTGTACAAGATGCGGAAACTGGCAGCGCCATCGAAATCAACGACATCGAGGAAGGCTCCAGCTACCATCTGCCAGCAGGGCAAACGGCACCAGTCGCCTCAGTGATCAGCCGTGGCCATGCCGACTTCAGCCTTGAGTGGATCAATGGAGAACCCGACCCAATCCACCGCAGCAGTGGCATGCAAATCCCGGCAGGCGCCATTAACCTGAGTAGCAGCCAAGCCACGCTTACTGCCGAAGAAGACTGGAGCGACTCACTACTCGCCAAACTCATCAGACCGGGAGAGTCGGCAGCGCGCTCACCCTTGATGGAGAAAATTCTAAGATACTACCTCTTCGCCGTTCTCATTCTCGGCCTCGGCGGAGGTCTCTCCTGGCTGATTGCCGGAAAGCCTCTACCCGCTGCCATCCAGGTCACCATCTCAATCTTTGTGATCTCCTGCCCCTGTGCTCTGGGAGTGGCGCTACCACTCGCAGACGAACTCGCCTCCGGCCGGATGCGGGCGCTCGGCGTCTTCATTCGCCGCCCCGCCTTCTGGAGCCGCATCCGCAGCATCCAAACGATCTTTTTCGATAAAACCGGCACACTGACCCTAGAACTCCCCCAACTCGAAGACCCCTCCACTCTGGAGAAGCTCGATGACGCCTCATCGGCAGCTCTGGCATCGCTCTGCGCCCGCTCTCGCCACCCGCTATCACGCTCACTCATGCGGGAACTCGGTCTCCGTGGCCAAACCTTACTCAGCTACTTCTCAGCGGCTGAAGATACACAACCGGAAGAACTCCCCGGATTAGGCTCAAGGGTGCATGACCAAGACAGCACCCTGTGGTCACTTGGAAAATGTGGATGGAACGGAAAAAGCACCACCGTGATGCCCGCCACCGCACCCGGATGCGAGCTGCGCCGCAATGGTAAGATCCTCGCCAGCTTTGAATTTCACGAATCGCTACGCCCCGAAGCCAAAGAAACGCTGCGGCAACTCAAAGAACATCATCCTCACATTCTCAGTGGCGACCACCCGGATCGGGTCCAGCCGATCGCCGCCATGCTCGGGATCGCCCCCCAAAGAGTGCACTCCGGACTCAGTCCCGATGACAAAGCCGAACTGGTGCAAAAAATTGACCCTCAAACTAGCCTCTACCTCGGAGATGGAGCCAATGACTCCCTCGCCTTTGACTCATCGTTTATGACCGGAGCGGTGGCCGGGCGCGGCCTACTCGAGGCCAAGGCCGACTTTTACTTTCTCTCCAATGGACTGCAGTTCTTGCCAAAAATGTTCACCTTGGCAGAAAAATACACCCTCGCCATCCGAAGTGTCTTTACATTTAGTCTCAGTTACAATGTAGTGGCCGTTGTCATCTGTCTAAGCGGACACATGAACCCGCTGCTAGCGGCTATCCTCATGCCGCTTAGCTCACTCATCTCCCTCGCTATCATCAGCATCATTCTTGCGGCAAACAACCGTTCTAAGGATCTCATTGCCAAACCCTCCCCCATTCACTAAAATATCAACGCCAATGACTACAGATCGCATCCATCACTTGTCTGAGATGATATACCACCGACTTCTTGCCAGCCCCTCATTTGCCGAATACGAATCCGCATTCCGCTTGGCAACGAGCCTGCCTATGCGTCTCGTGGCGGCTGACCCGAACTCCTTTGCTCTCAATGAACATCGTGACAACCAGAGTTCGTTTTGTGAAATGATCAACCCCTGCGGCGAAACAGCATGTGCCGCCTGCATTCAAGTGAACAAGGATCTGATGCATCAGTCATCGATCAAGGGTCCCTCCTCCTGCGATTGTTTTGCGGGTCTCAAAGCCACCTCGATCCCAGTTTACGCCGGAACCTTAGTCGTCGGTTATCTCAAAACCGGACAAGTTTTCCACCGCCCACCTACCGAGGAAGACTTCGAAAATGCCATCAAAGCAATCGGTGACAGCAGAAGCTTTACACCGAAACAAATCGAAAACCTTCACAAAGCTTATTTTCAAACGATCGAGGTCAGCCCAGAACGCTACCAAAGCATGGTCGTTCTGCTTGAGCATTTTGCCCGCGAGCTATCCATCCATTCGGAAAAACTCGCCATCGCGGCCAACGAGCGGGAGCCAGCGCCGATCAGCCGTGCCCGCAAACATATCCACGCCCAGCTCGATGAAGCCATTTCCCTGCCTCAGGTAGCCCGCATCGCCGGCATGAGCGAATCCCATTTCTGCCGTCAGTTCAAGATGGCCACGGGCATGACCCTGACCGAGTATGTCAACTACACCCGCATTCTCTGGGCTAAAAAAGAACTGCTCAAACCCAGCGCACGGATCTCCGAAATTGCCTTTCAAGTGGGCTTCCAGTCCCTCTCCCAGTTCAACCGCTGCTTTGCCAAGTTTCACGGAGGATCGCCCAGCCAATACCGGGAAGAAACAGCCGCCATCTCGGCCAAGGCTGGCTAGGTTTCGATCATGGACAACCACACCTCATTCGCGCGGCGAAAAATTTCACCCCGTGATGAGCTGAGTCTTGACAAGACTGACACCCTACTCCGCACATTCATTATTTATTTCTTTGAGTTGCTATACATGTATAGCGGTGTATAATGTAGTCATGTTGGCCATCCGTTTGAAACCTGAACTTGAACTACGCCTTGAAAATCTTGCAAAGAAGACAGGGAGAACCAAAACTTTTTACGCCAGAGAAGCTATTGAGGAAAAGACGGCCCCCCCCATTACTGCTTTCGCGCCTTAGCCAGGCGGCTCACAAAAGAATCCATCTCTGGTTCGCAGGCCTCGAGTTTTTCAACTAAGGCCAACTGCGTACGCGTGCGATCTAGGTTATGCCCGTCACGTTGACTTTTGAAATACACATCCCCCTCAAGGTAATCCGTCAGGAAACGAATTCCAATTTCGAGAGAAATCAATCTTCCTGAAAAGACTAGGTTTTCGATTTCGGCATCCGTAAGACACTCGCAAGAATCCAGATAACCTTCAGCCAAAGCTTCAAACATTGGCATCCTGACTTCTACTTTGGAAAGATCCGTTTCGTCCTCAGCAGCAGGGCTGACCGCCGTCCTCACCATGTCGCCAAAGTCATAGAGCGAAAGACCCGGCATCACGGTATCGAGATCAATCACGCAAACGGCTTCATCCGTCTCGACATCGATCATCACATTGTTGATTTTCGTGTCATTGTGTGTGATGCGTTCGGGCAACACCCCGGCATCGCGCAAGTCGATGAGTTTCGAAACAATCCCTTCGCGAGCCTTGATAAAATCGATCTCTTTTTGCGCTGAAGCAACTCGGCCCAATGGATCTTCAGCCACCACTTCCATGAGGCGGGTGTAGCGTTTGGGAGTGTTATGAAAATCAGGGATCGTCTCCTCAATATCCTCCACGGGAATATCACTGACCAGATCTTGAAAAGAACCAAATGCCCGAGCTGCCTGATAGGCCTGACGGGAATTTTCCACGATGTCATACGTCCGGCACCCTTCGATGTAATTATAACAACGCCAGATACCACCACCTTCACCAGATGCATAAAATCGGCCACCACGCGCGGGGTAAAGATTCAGTGTCTGACCACCGAGATCGCGCTTCACCCGGAGCACTTTCCAGTTGATGTGACGAGTGACCATCTCCACATTACGCATCACGGCATGAGGATCTTTAAATACCTCCTCATTGATACGCTGCAAAATATAGCGCGAGTGTTTTCCATTCGGCTTCTCAAAGGTTGCAATATAAGTGCAGTTGATCAGTCCACTATGGATTTCTTCACCGGATACAAATTCGCCGGCAATGGCAAATTCATGGGCGATGTCTTTGATATTATGTTCGTCTTCAATCATGGGGATGTTGGGTTGAGTCTTTTTACTTCTTAATATTTTTTACAGCAGTAATGATGCCAGAAAGAGCTAACTCCATCACCTCTGCCACTTCCTCATACGCCTCCGCACCCATTCCTATCGGGTCCGGGATATCAGCTCCAGCTAGGCCTTCAGCAGGATCAATGAAATCGCAGAGCAAGTACACCTCCCCAGCATGGGCTGAAAAATAACGCCGCACCACATCCGCATGGGAATCCGTCATCGCGATCACCAGGTCAGCCTGGCTGAGAAGATCATCATCCACGGGTTGGCTTCTAAACCCACTCAGCGCAGCTCCCTTTTCTTTGAGAATCTCCTGCGTCTCTCGACTGACTGCCTGCCCAGGCATCGCCGCGACGCCTGCGGAAATGACATCAACATCACCACCCAAGCTCGACGCCTGAAGAGCGGCGCGGAGAAGACCTTCCGCCATCGGGCTACGGCAGGTATTCCCTGTGCAAATGAAAAGAACCGTTTTAGAAGTAGGCATGAGCGGTCTGTATAAAAAAAATCGGCCGAGGATGCAAGAGAAAGCAACCCCGACCGTGTCGATTTTTTATAAAATAATTACTTCACCTTCAAATGGAATGAAACACGGCTGCGTCCACCCTCGTTGCGAGTGTGCGTCGTCAAGCTATCCAGAGAGCCCAAGGCCTTCAAAGCGTCCTCAATCATCGGCTTATTTTCAGTGAAGTCCTCACGGGCACTTTCGCTGGGAAGAATCTGGTCTGCATTTTTACTGACCAACTCAAGCCACTGGGAGGCATACTGGTTCAGCACCTTGAAATCGACGTGTAACCACGCACCCTGGCGAGACTCTCCGCCACCTTTCTTAAATTGCGCAGCCAGCCCTTCAGAGAAGGTCTTTGATGTGGAGGCAAAGAAAAGCTCATCGCTCACAGAGACAGACGCCACGAAGTCGTCGTTCTGAAGAGGAACAGGCACAAACCAAGTTTTGAGACCGTCTTTCTCACTGCTCATCGGCACCTGCATGGGAATTTCATTACCAACCATCTTACTGACCGTTTTAAGGATGTTTTCAGCAGAGCCATTGATACGTTTCCATGAGGCTTGTAACTTGGATCGATCAGCCACCGTGCTCACGTAGCTAATGCGTGGAGATTTTCCTTCTTTCAAAATGGCCGCCGGCACACCTGGAACCTTGGGTAACACTCCATTCACATCGATAACCAGAGCGGACTCCGCACCGAGTCCAGCGCACATATCGCCGCGCAAGGCTTGCCAAACATCAAGCACATCCGCACGGAATGACTGGTCGAACATGCCGACGCCTTGTTTAAACTGCTTGAAGTCTGCATCGTCGAGATCAAGAGCGGCGATACGCTTGGTCACCATGTAACCGGTTTCTCCGAGAGTATCAACATACTCCATGACCTTCTCATTGTAGTCCTTGTCCTGAGTCCAGTTCGCAAACAGCACCGTGCCCTCGCCCTGCTCAAGTGGCGAAAGAGTATTGGTCTTTCCGAGATCCAGAGCCGGAATATTGGAACCACCAAACAGCTCAAATTTCAAACCGTCCTCAAGGTATCCCACATAGCCGGCATCCGTGACACTGAACATGCTTGCCAGCTGAGTCCCTTGCTTTTCAAGGCTCTCAAGAAGCACTTCCACATCCTGGGTATCCCCCAGTGATGAAGCGTCACCCAAGCCGTCCTTCAACCCCTTGGCCAAAGAACCCACCATGCGGTAGCCGATGGCACCCAGACTTGCCCTGCTTTTTGTCAGCTCGGAATCATAGTATCCAGCGTAAAGAATATCCTTATCGATGTATTGATCGATAAAGGTCATCTTTTCATTAGCGCAAACAGAGTCAGCCGCATTATCGACAAATACCAAATCGTCTTCGGTTTGACCGAGGAAGAAAATCACGTAATCGCCCATCACCCCAGACACAGCCACTAGGCTCTTGGTGGCAATCGTCTCTTTAAATGCCTTAATATCAGCAATCTCAAAAACCTCCTGCATTTCTTCGATCTCGTCGTCGCCAATTTTGTCGGCAATCACCTTACCGTTCAATTTGAAACCCTTAAACTCGGCATCACCACGTTTGATCGTGATCGGCTCCACAGCATCGTCAAACATCATACCCATCATGGAAAAACTCTGCTCCATTTGAGCCGCCACCGCAGCGCGAGTATCCGTGTCGGAAATTTTCGAACCCTGATAGAATGAGGGCATTTCGAAATCGGCCAGCATCTTAATCACCTCCTTCGGAGCGCCTTTCAGCGGCCCATCAGTGAAAACTTTGGGTGAGCCTGGATCAAAGTCTCCATCGGACTTCACCATTTCATCCCCGACAAAAACACCCGTGCGGGCACCGTAATAGACCAATCGCTCGTAGAATTTCACCGCAAGGTCAATGCCCTTGCCACTACCCTTGCCGTAAGCTGAAAAATACTCCTCACTGTAGGCGGCGATCTGGTTCATCACCTCCTCGTTATCCATAAGATCATCCATGGATAGCTCTTCCTCCGCTAAACGCTGGAGAATGAAAGCCCCCATGGGAGACTTGATGAATTGATCAAATGCCTTACGTCCATTATAGATCGCTCCGAAGTAGGCTATGTCTTTGGGCAGGTTTTTAGCAAATCCGAGCTTCTCAGCACGCGCCTCAGGAGTGGAGGTGGCTTTGATCGGGTCGGGCTTGGCAACATCAGCGGACTGCTCGGTCGGTGCCGAGGCATCAGGAGAGGTCGTGGAGGGCTTATCTTTACAGGCGGTCAATGCGACAGCACCTGAAAGCAAAGGAATCAGAATATACTTACGTTTCATACTGGCGCGATTAACAAGTATCTCAGCCACTTTATCAATTACAAAACGAACGATTTATTGGAAAGGCTACGATTCGATCGACCAAGGAGGCACTACCCTCCGCGATTTCCTCAACCAAGATGGCAAGCCTGGCTACTTCAAACAAAAGCTCGATGTTTACGACCCTATAGAGCCACTATGGAAAAGCTAGCCTCTCCAGAACAGTCTGCCGTTCTCGATCACCAGTACCAGCACCAGCACTTGCAGTCGGTTTGGGATCAGACACATCCGGAATACAGCCACGATCCCAGCTACGCAGCTCAAACGGCTCAAAGAACATTTCAAAACCACGGCTGCAAGAAAATCCTCGAACTCGGTAGCGGAGATGGTCGAGATACCCTCTTTTTCTTAAAGGAAGGATTTCAGGTGCACGCTGTCGATTACGCGTCATCGAGCTTGGAGCAAATCTCCGAGCAGGCAAAAACCTTAGGGATCGAGACCCACTTCACCTCCCCCAGCGATATCGATGCCCTGACCCATAACGACGAACGCATCGCCACCGAAACCTTTGAGGAAGGGCCTCTGCCCAAACGCCTGAGCCTCGTCAGCCTCAGAAATAATGCTTAACAGCCTTGCTGTTCCACTCAGCAAGGCCAGTTTATGTGATTTTCAGTCACTTTTTACGCCATAAAAAATAAAGCAAGGGCAGCACCACGAGCGTGAGGATGGTGGAGGTGATGACTCCTCCGATTACGACGGTAGCCAACGGCTTTTGCACCTCGGCACCGACGCCGGAGGAAAGGGCCATCGGAAGAAATCCAACAGCATCCGTGATGGCGGTAGCGAGCACCGGTCGGAGGCGCTGCACCGAGGCCCCTTTGACGGCATCAAGCGTTTCCATCCCCGACTTGAGGTTATTACGAATGGCCTCAATGAGAATTTGCCCATTCAGCACAGCGATCCCAAGTAGCGCAATAAACCCAATGGCGGCACTGACGCTGAATGGGATACCACGAAGCGTAAGAGCCACTATCCCACCCACCATCGCGAACGGAATACCAAGGTAAATGAGCATCACATCTTTGATACTTTTCAAACTAAAATAGAGCAGGAAAAAGACGAGACACAGGGTAAGAGGAATCACCATACCCAACCTGCTTTTAGCTCGTTCCAAATTCTTAAACTGTCCGCCCCAACCTACGACATAGCCTTCCGGCAGGGTTACCTCTTGAGCGATACGCGCCTTGGCCTCATCGACAAAGGACTGCACATCCCGACCATCCACGTTGCACTGCACGCGAATAAGTCTCCGCCCCCACTCACGGTTAATGGTCGCCGCTCCTGAGGTCTCTGTGATTTCAGCCACCTCACCAAGTAGAATCTGCATCTTGTTTTTTGTAGGAATGAGGATGTTTCGAATCGTCTCAGGGCTTTGGGTGTCATCTTCGGGAAGGGTGATCGCCAGCGGGAAAGATCGCTGACCTTCATAAATATCACCCACTTTAAGCACTCCGATACTTTCGATAAATGGAAGGATTTCGTCGGCAGCAATACCAAGCTGCGCCAATCGATCCGTTTTAAGCTTTATCTGCAACTTCGGCTGCCCTGTGATCTGATCACCTGAGATATCAGAAGCGCCATCGATGCCGGTGAGGACTTTTTGAATCTGATCGCTCAGTCCAATTAAGGTGTCAAAATCATCGCCGTAAATAAGGATCCCGACGTCTGATCGGATACCCGATTCCATTTCATTGAGCCGCATTTCGATGGGTTGCGTGAAAAGGATATTTACCCCGGGCATATCGCTGACTTCTTCTTGCATCTTGGCGACAAGTTCAGCTTGGTTAGAAGCTCGTTTCCATTGGTCGCGTGGGTGAAGTGTGATAAAAATATCTGTGAGTTCCGTGCCCATCGGGTCGGTAGCAATTTCAGCTGTTCCTATCCGACTCCACACGTGGCGAATTTCATCAGGAAAACTATTTTTAAGATGCTCTTCGATCTTGGTGTTGTAAGCGGTGGAACTCTCAAGCGAGGCTCCAGCGAGACGGATCGTATTTGCGACAATGGCACCTTCACTCAGACGTGGGATAAACTCACCACCGAGCCGCAGCGATAGGGCACCACCTCCCACGAGGACAAATGCAGCAGCAGGTAATATGACCCATCGAATACGGAAGACACCATTTAAAAAGATCCGGTAGGAGCCCGTCAATTTTCGGCCAAACCAACCTTCTTCTTTTTTGTAAGATTTAGGCAAAAAATAATACCCTAACACTGGCGATAACAAAAGCGCGATAATCAGAGCGCCAAAGAGCGCCAAGATAAATGTGAGCGCCATCGGCTGAAACATTTTCCCCTCTGTTCCCTCCAACGTAAGCACGGGAAGAAAGACAACAATGATGATCCCCATGCCAAATAGAATAGGCCGAGCTACATCTCGGCTAGAGGTAGCGATGATCTTAAGCCTCTCGAC
>Ga0256845_1002787_pt1 | contig 12329 bp, 11 predicted proteins | sample RiftiametaG_FD_189101 | JGI IMG/M metagenome (GOLD analysis project Ga0256845, IMG submission 189101) | Tube worm associated microbial communities from hydrothermal vent at the East Pacific Rise, Pacific Ocean - Riftia | ecosystem: Host-associated > Annelida > Integument > Unclassified ... | reverse complement strand
GCTGCCCGCACCTTGAGACGCCATTAAAATGGCAGTGGGGCCGGGTGAAAAAATAACAACGCCCGTTGTCAGTGCAAAAATCAGAAACGTTTGAAAAGCCATACTTAACACCTCATGTTACAGGAATTATTTGGAACATTAGGGGAACATGTGGCCCAGTTGTCAAGCGCAATCTTCGCTGCCGCCATATGCATAGCCTTTAAAAGACATGGACATGTGATTTTACAGGTTGGGGTATGGCCGTCAATGGCTTGCAGTGGAGCGCAGCTTGCGGCAGGTTACCCTAAAATCAGGAGGGTGATATGCATAACAGCGAGGCCGTTACACTGGCAGGGGGCACATTGGACCGCGCGGCCCATCTTCGCGGGGATGCTATGGCGTTGCAAAACATGCAAAGCGATCCTGCTGCACGGGCGTTTATGATGTGGCGCGGGCGGCCTTTGGTGGATATGTCTGGTGCACCGGCATTGGTCTGGCTGCACCTTGGGGCTGATATTGTGAAAACTTCAGGCAAAGCTGCGATATTTATCGGCCTGCAAAACGGCGCACCGCGCTTTGCTTATGATCTATCAAGCTGGGTACCCGATGATCTTGATCAAGACGCTGCACAGCAGTTCCTTGATAAAACCCCCTACCAGCATCCCCAAATGCCGGCGGGGCAGGAATTTATTGAGCTGCGCGCCGTTATGGCCAGCCTTAGCCATGCGGATGCCGGGGATGCAGCATTGGTTAAAGGGATTTTTGAATGGCATCGTTACCACCGCTATTGTGCCAATTGCGGCGCGCCCAGCATTGTTTCACAAGCCGGGTGGCAACGAGAATGCCCGGCCTGCAAGCGCCAGCATTTTCCGCGCACCGATCCCGTGGTGATCATGTTGGTGCTTCATGGCAACGACGTATTGCTGGGGCGCGCCCCAAACTGGCCCGAAGGCATGTATTCCCTGCTGGCAGGCTATATGGAACCCGGTGAAGGGATTGAAGAAGCCGTGCGGCGCGAGGTTTTTGAGGAATGCGGCGTGCCCATTGGCAAGGTCAGGTATCTAAGCAGCCAGCCATGGCCCTTCCCTGCGTCTTTGATGATTGGATGCCGCGCCACAGCCCTGGCGCGCGATTTAACCCTTGATCCTGTTGAAATTGCCGATGCAAAGTGGGTCAGCCGTGAGGCCGTGGCCCATGCCATGAGCGGAGCGGATGAAAGTCTGATGCCCAGCCGCAAAGGCTCGATCGCGCGGTTTTTGCTTGATGCGTGGCTGGCTGATGATCTAGAGGGCTAGTATGCAGTTTAAACATAAACAAATAATCGATACCCCGGTTGATTACGCCTTTACCCGCGCCAGCGATTTTGCGCGTTTTGAAAAACAGTCCAGCGACAAAGGGTTCGGCTTTAAACGTCATGGGCACGCTAAAATCGAGATTGGCACCCAGTGGAATATCACCCTGCCTTTTCGGGGTCGACGACGCAAATTTATGGCCGAGCTGTGCGAATTCATCCCGCCGCGCGTCATTTCGTATAAATCTACCAGCATGAAATATCAGGCCGCCCTATCGCTGACGTTCACGCCGATCAGCGCTCAGAAATGCCGCATGGATATGCTGATGGTCGCGCAGGCCCGCAGCCTTGGCGCACGCATGTTATTTGGCTCAATTCGTCTGGCACGCCGGCGAATCAACAAACGATTGCGCCGCGAGATGCAGGAAATGGCCGATCGTTTGGCCAACGATTACCAAAAAGACAGCGATTAGAGCGATTTGCGATATGCATGCATCGGATAGACCCCGAGAATATCCAGATGCGTTGTGAAATACGTTAGCTCTTCGAGCGCACGTTTGACAGCGGCGTCATCGGGATGCCCCTCGATATCTGCATAAAACTGCGTGGCGGTAAAACTGCCGCCCAGCATATAGCTTTCCAATTTCAGCATATTGACCCCATTAGTCGCAAACCCACCCATGGCTTTGAAAAGCGCGGCAGGAATGTTGCGGACCTGAAAAACAATCGTGGTCATTATATTGGCAACCCCTGCATCGGGGCGCTCGGGCTCTGGGGCCATAACCAGAAAACGGGTGGTGTTATTATCGGCATCTTCTATGTGGCGCGCCAGAACATCCAGCCCGTAAATCTCACCGGCCAATTCGGACGCCAGTGCTGCCACCGCCGGGTTATCATCAACAGCCACCTGTTTTGCCGAGCCAGCCGTATCAACACCTATGCGTGGCAGGATATTGTTTTTCTTAAGAAATTTTCGGCATTGCCCCAATAAAACAGTGTGGCTCATGGCGTGTTTTATATCTTTTATTCCAGCACCTGGCATAACCAAAAGATTAATATGCACACGAACGAATTGTTCACCAATTATGTGTAGACCGGTTTCAGGTAACAAATGATGGATATCCGCAACCCGACCATAGGTGGAGTTTTCAACCGGCAACATTGCCAGATCCGCACGCCCGTCTTTCACCGCAGCAACGGCGCTTTCAAAGCTGTTGCACGGCAAGACTTGCATGTCCGGATACATCTCAGCGCAGGCTTCGTGCGAGTATGCGCCAAGCTCTCCTTGAAAGGAAATCGTATTTTTCATCTCTCATACCTTGCATCAGTCGTTTCGTCGCGCTTTCTACACCTTGCAATGCCATAGGGGAAGCGGCTAGAACACCTACCATAAGATTTCGGTCACACAAAAGGTCAAAATACCCATGGATACTATGACAGCAACGAAAATCGTCGGCGGCGTTTGCGGCTCTCTTTTGGTTTTTCTATTGGTGAAATGGGGGGCTGAGGTAATTTACCACGGTGGTGGCCATGGCGAATCTGAGGCCGCCTATGTGATCGAAGTTGATGAAGTGAGCGAAACAGCAACGACTGAAGAGGTAGCAGGGCCAACATTCACCGAGGTGTTCGCCATGGCTGACGCCGCTGCCGGTGAAAAGGTTTTCAAAAAATGTAAATCCTGTCACAAAATTGAAGATGGTGTAAACAGCACCGGCCCGCATTTATTTAGTGTTGTTGATCGCGCTAAAGCCGCGGTTGAAGGTTTTGGATATTCTGCGGTTCTGACCGGCCTTGGTGGCAATTGGACACCTGAGGATTTGAATGCATTTTTGACCAAACCTAAAGAATACGCGCCCGGCACCAAGATGGGTTTCAATGGCCTGAAAAGCGAAAAAGATCGCGCCAATCTGATTGCCTATCTGGCCACTATCGGCGGTTAAGCCCTTAATATCTCTCAAATTCGCGCTAAGATGCGGGTTTTTTGTGTTCACATGGGCATAACGCAATCGCGTCTTGCCTAAAGGGGGGCGCGCACCGTACCATTGTGCTATATTGCCCAAGCATAGGGCAAACAACTGTATGGAGACCGCGCCAATGATCCCTCAAAAAAACAAAGTCGCATTTATGGTATGTGCCCGCAACGATACCCGATCCCTTACCCTTAACTGGATCGGGCTGGCGCTGGCACTTATGTTTCTTGTTTTTGCAACCACGCTAAACGCCGAAACGATCACCAAATCTTACGGGATCTCCAAATTTGGCGAGCTGAAATATGCCGAGGATTTCGCCCATCTTGATTACGTTAATCCTGATGCGCCAAAAGGCGGCGAATATTCCACATGGGCCTTTGGGTCATTTGATTCATTTCACCCCTACATCCCCAAAGGCCGCCCGGCCGCCGGGGCCAGCATCCAGTTCGAAAGCCTGATGATCGGCACCTCCGATGAGCCGGATTCAATGTATGGCTTGCTGGCCGAAAGTCTGGAATACCCTGATGATTACGCTTGGGTGATTTTCAACCTGCGCCCTGAGGCCAAGTTTTCCGACGGCACGCCAGTTACCGCAGATGATGTGGTTTTTTCACAAAATATACTGGCTGAAAAGGGTATTCCGTCTATTCAAACTTTCTTTGCCGAAGCCTTTCTATCGGTTGAAGCTTTGGGCCCACACCGGGTGAAATTTACTTTTACTGAACCATCTGAGACCAATGATATGGTGATGCAGGCCGCCTCAAGCACCGTATTTTCCAAAGCCTGGTGGGCGGGGCGGGATTTTTCAAAATCCACGCTTGATGTGCCCATGGGGTCGTCAGAATATATTCTGGAAAGCATGGATATTGGCAAAACCGTGATTTATCGACGCCGCGATGATTATTGGGGCAAGGATCTGCCCATCAACATCGGACGCAGTAATTTTGATACGTTACGGTACGAATATTACGCCGATCCCACAGCCGCATTTGAGGGTTTCAAAGCCGGTGAAACCACCTTCAGACTAGAGAAGTCCTCCTTAAAATGGGCGCAAGATTACAATTTTCCGGCTATCGATAAAGGCTGGGTGCGCAAGGATAAACTGCCCAACGGCAATATCGCGCAAGCCCAAGGGTTTTTCTATAACCTGCGCAAAGCCCCGTTTGATGATATCCGCGTGCGCGAAGCCATGGGGCTGGCTTTCAACTTTGAATGGGCCAATGAAACGCTGTTTTTCAACCTTTATGAACGGGTAGAAAGTTTCTGGGGGAATTCTGATCTGGAAGCCCAAGACATGATTCCCGATGACGAACGCGCCATTCTGGAACCGTTCAAGGAATACTTGCCTGAAAGCGTTTTCACCCAAACCGTCTATATTCCGCCAATCTCCGGCACGCAGCAGCTGGATCGCGCACAAATTCGCGCGGCGGGTAAATTGCTGGACAGTGCCGGCTGGATCGTTGGCGATGATGGTATGCGCCGCAACAGCCAGGGCACGGTGCTGGCGATTGATATTCTTAACTATTCCCTGGCCTTTGACCGGGTCATCAACCCTTATGTGGAAAACCTCAAAAAGCTGGGTATTGAGGCCAGCCACACCCGTGTGGACACCGCACAATATACCGAACGACGCCGCAGTTTTGATTTTGACATGGTCGTTGAAACTTATAGGAATTCGATCACCCCCGGGCTTGGCTTGCAACAATGGTATGGCAGCGAAAATGCCGATGTACCGTCGCGCAATATTGCTGGCCTGAAAAACGAGGCCATTGACGCGCTGATCGATATCGTCATCGCCTCAAAGACCCGCAAAGAGCTAAACCTCAACACCCGGGCGCTGGATCGGGCGTTGCGGGCGCTGCATATCTGGGTGCCGCAATGGTTCAAGGATGTGCACACGGTGGCCTATCTGGATGTCTACCGTCACCCCGAAAACCTGCCGCCCTATGCGTTGGGTACTGTTGATTTCTGGTGGTATGATGCGGACCGCGCGGCCGAGCTTAAAGCAGCTGGCGCGTTTTAAAACCTGATGGGCGCCTATATTCTTCGCCGCATGCTGCTTATAATTCCGACATTGATCGGGATTATGGTCATCAATTTTGCGCTGGTGCAATTCTTGCCGGGCGGCCCGATTGAGCAGGTCATTGCCCAGATGGAAAACAGCGGTGATCCGCTGGACCGGATCGGTGGCGACGGCTCTGATGCAGGTATAATCACCACAACAGAAGAAGATTCTACATATCAAGGTGCGCGCGGTCTGCCGCCAGAATTTATCGAAAAACTGGAAATCCAGTTTGGGTTCGATAAGCCGCCGCTGGAACGGTTTTTCCTGATGATGAAAAACTACATAACCTTTGATTTTGGCGAAAGTTATTTTCGCTCTATCTCGGTTTTTGACCTTGTGCTTGAAAAAATGCCGGTGTCAATTTCACTGGGCCTGTGGTCGACATTGATCGCCTATATGGTCGCCATTCCGCTGGGCATTCGCAAGGCGGTGCATGAGGGATCAAGGTTTGATACCTGGAGCTCAACCATCCTGATCGCCACCTACGCCATCCCGGGTTTTCTGTTTGCAATCATGTTGGTGGTGCTGTTCGCCGGTGGCTCTTATTGGCGGATATTTCCCTTGCGCGGGCTGACGTCAAACAATTTTGCGGACCTCAGTTTGCTGGGGCAGATCGGTGATTATTTCTGGCATATGGCCCTGCCGGTTACCGCCCAATGCATGGGGGCCTTTACCGGCCTTGCCATGCTGACAAAAAACTCGTTTCTGGACGAAATCAAAAAACAATACGTCATCACAGCGCGCGCCAAAGGCCTGCCCGAACGCCGGGTGCTTTATGGGCATGTGTTTCGCAATGCCATGCTGATTGTCATCGCCGGTTTTCCGGGAATTTTCATCGGCGTGTTCTTTGGCGGCTCGTTGATTATCGAGACCATTTTCTCCCTTGATGGGCTGGGGCGGCTGGGGTTTGACGCGGCCTTAACCCGCGACTATCCGGTGATGTTCGGCACATTGTTTTTCTTTACCCTCATGGGGCTGTTCATAAAATTGGTCTCGGATCTCGCCTATGTCTGGATTGACCCGCGCATCGATTTTGAGAGCCGCCAGACATGAAACTCACCACATTACAGCGTCGTCGTTTATCCAATTTCCGCGCCAATCGTCGTGCCTATCACAGCCTGTGGGTTTTCGCCGGGCTGTTTTTTCTGTCGCTTTTCGCCGAATTTATCGCCAATGACCACCCGTTGCTTATATCCTATAAGGGCGATTTATACGCACCGGTTTTCAGTTTTTATGCCGAAGTGGATTTTGGCGGCGATTACCGCACCGAGGCCAATTACGCAGACCCAGAGCTGCAATGCCTGATCATAACCGGCGGGCAGACAGACAGTTGTTTTATCGGTCTGTCTGGGGCAAAAGATGTGATTGCCCAGGTGCAAAACGGCACGCTTTTAGTGCCCGACAAAGGCTGGATTCTTTGGCCACCTATCCCTTATAAATTCAACACGATTGATACCTATAACGTTAAAACTGCGCCCAGCGCGCCGGACCGTTTTCATCTGTTTGGCACCGATAATCAGGCCCGCGATGTTTTTGCCCGCATTATCTATGGCTTTCGCATTTCGATTATTTTTGCCATCGTTGTCACGGTCACCACCTCAGTTTTGGGGATCATCGCCGGCGCTGCGCAAGGATATTACGGTGGGCTTTTTGACCTGCTATTTCAACGTTTCACCGAGGTTTGGGGCTCTTTGCCCAGTCTCTATATCATCATTATTATTTCGGCTATTTTCAAAATGACCTTCTGGTTGCTGGTCTTGATTATTGTCGCCTTTGGCTGGAGCGCGCTTGACGGGCTGGTGCGGGCTGAATTCCTGCGGGCGCGCAATTTCGAATATGTCCGCGCGGCGCGGGCACTTGGGGTGCGCGACCGCGTGATCATCTTTCGCCATGTTTTACCCAACGCCATGGTCGCCACCATCACCATGCTCCCGTTTATCGTGACCGGCACGATCGGCACCCTTGCTGCACTGGATTTTCTGGGCTTCGGGCTGCCAACGTCCTACCCGTCCCTCGGAGAGCTGACCTTGCAAGCCAAAGCCAACCTCAATTCCCCGTGGTTGGGGTTCGCGGCATTTTTCACCTTTACCATCATGCTCTCGCTGCTGGTGTTCATATTTGAAGGCGTGCGTGATGCGTTTGATCCCAGAAAGACCTTTCAATGAGCGCCCCTGTTCTTTCCATCAAAGACCTTTCCATCCACTTTGCCGGGCATGGTGCGGTTGTGCAAAATGTCAGTTTTGATGTGCATGCAGGCGAAACGGTTGCCATTGTTGGCGAAAGTGGCTCTGGCAAATCGGTGACGGCACTTTCTACTGTGTCCCTGTTGCCCGATAACGCCAAAACCAGTGGTAGCGTAACCTATCGCGGGGGCGAATTATTGGGCGCGGATGCAAAGACCCTGCACCGCATTCGCGGCAATGATATCAGCTTTATTTTTCAAGAACCCATGACCTCGCTTAACCCGTTGCATACGATTCAAAAACAACTGATGGAAAGTCTGGCCCTGCATCAAGGGTTAAGTGGTCAGGCCGCAAAACTGCGGATTTTGGAGCTATTGACCAAGGTCGGCATTGACGCCCCTGAGACCCGGCTTTTGTCCTATCCCCATCAGTTATCGGGTGGACAACGTCAACGGGTGATGATCGCCATGGCACTGGCCAACGGGCCGGATTTACTGATCGCGGATGAACCGACGACGGCGCTGGATGTAACCATTCAGGCCCAGATTTTGACGCTTTTGCACGACCTTCAACGAGATACCGGCATGAGCATGCTGTTCATAACCCACGACCTTGGCATCGTGCAACGCATCGCGGATCGCGTGTGTGTTATGCAAAACGGCAAAATGGTTGAAACCGGGCCGGTGACGGAAATATTTGCCGATCCGCAGCATACATACACCAAAAAACTTCTCTCAGCCGGGGCGACCGGATTACCGGCCCCAGTGCCTGCGGGGGCGAAACCGGTGTTGGAAACGCAAGATTTAAAAATCTGGTTTCCGGTCAAACAAGGGGTTTTACGGCGCACGGTTGGGCATATAAAAGCCGTCAATAAAGTTGATCTTAGCATCCATGAAGGCGAAACCTTAGGGATTGTCGGCGAAAGTGGTTCAGGCAAAACTACGGTTGCCCTTGCGGTGCTGCGGTTAATTTCCTCAAGTGGTAAAATAGGTTTTATCGGGCAGGATATTGAAAGCTTTAACAATGCACAGATGCGGCCTTTGCGCAAAGATATACAGATTGTGTTTCAGGACCCGTTCGGCTCTCTTTCGCCGCGCATGACGTTGGAGCAGATCATCGCCGAAGGCCTTGGGGTACATGGGGTTAAAGCTGGCCAAGATGTGCGCCAGATGGTTGTCGATATTATGCACGAGGTTGGCCTGGAACCCGATACAATGGAACGCTACCCCCATGAATTTTCCGGGGGCCAGCGCCAACGTATCGCCATCGCCCGCGCCATGATTTTGCGCCCAAAACTGTTAGTGCTGGATGAACCGACCTCTGCGCTTGATATGACAGTACAGGCGCAAATCGTTGATTTATTACGTGATTTGCAGAAAAAACACCGGCTGGCCTATCTATTTATCAGCCATGATCTAAAAGTTGTGCGCGCATTGTCGCATAAAGTTCTGGTGATGAAACAGGGCGATATCATCGAGGCGGGAACCAGCAACCAGATTTTTGATGCGCCACAGGCGGAATATACCAAAACCTTAATGGCGGCTGCATTTGGCGATGCGTAAGGGTATCATAATATCACGGGCAAGCCCGACGGATGCCGCTGATATACAGGTTTTCTGGAATCCTATTATTCGCGAGTCTTTTGTAACATTTACACATGTGCAAAAATCCACAGATGACATCGCTAGTATGATCGAAACGCAGCCTTTCTTCGTGGCGAAACACAGTACACAACGTGGTGCAAAAGTGGTCGGATTTGCAACATATGGCCCGTTTCGTGGTGGTGATGGCTATGCGCATACCGTTGAACATACCGTTATCCTTGCCCCTGATGCCCGCGGGAAATCTATCGGTACTTGTTTAATGAATGCGTTGGAGTCTGACGCCCGCGACAATGATATCCACAGCATGATTGCAGGGGTGGCTGCGGATAATTCTGCGGCCTTGGCCTTTCACACCGCGCTCGGGTATATCAAGGTTGCCCATATCCCTGAAGTTGGGAGAAAGTTCGACCGTTGGCTTGATCTTGTTTTGCTGCAAAAAATCCTGTGAATAATTATGCAGGGTGCTTTATCCCGCTCGGTATTCTGTTAAACTAACGAAATGTCGATCTGGACCCGCATATCCAAAGCCTTGGCTGCCCTTGCAAAAGGTCAGGGGCTTTCGGCTATTTTTGAGAACCTCAAACAGCCTCCGGAAAAAAGCGTTGCCTTTACAATTGCGGTTATCGCACTCGGGGCCAAAATGGCCAAAGCCGACGGGGAAGTTACCCGCGATGAGGTCATTGCTTTTCGTCAAATTTTCCAGATTGCCCCCGAGGATGAAAAACAAGCCGCGCGCATATTTAATCTGGCACGCCAAGATGTTGCCGGATATGATATTTACGCCCAGAAAATCGCCCGGATGTTTGCAAAAGACAGCGGTATCCTCAATGATTTGGTCGAGGGGCTTTTCTATATTTCCATGGCGGACGGGCATTATCATCCCGCTGAAGACGCCTTTATTAACGAGGTTTCAAAGATTTTCGGCATGTCTTCACAACGTTTCAGCTGTCTGCGCTCTCGCTATGTGCCGGGTGCGGCCCCAGACCCTTATTCGGTGCTCGAAATCGCCCATAACGCGACGATTAACGACATTCAAAAAGCCTGGCGCCGTAAGGTCCGCGCAGTTCATCCCGACAAGCTGATTGCCCGCGGCCTGCCCGCCGAGGCCATCGCGCTTGCCAACAGTCGCCTGATCATCATCAACAACGCCTGGGAAGAAATCAAACAATCCCATGTGGCCGCCTGAAATGCGTATTGCCACCTATAATGTTGAATGGTTCTCCGGTCTTTTTGACAAACAAAGCCGCCTGCTGCACGATCAGGAATGGTCCCGCCGCTATAAAGTGCGTCGCCAAGATCAGGCCGATGCAATTGCGGCAGTAATTCGGCGCGTTGATCCTGATATTATGTTGATCGTAGAGGCCCCTAACACCGGCGGCCACCAAGATACCATCACAGCCCTTAACGGCTTTGCCAAGCACTATAACCTGCGCCAAAGCGCTGTGGCGATGGGGTTTGCCAATGATACACATCAGGAACTGGCCATCATCTATGACCCTGATATTGTCACAATAACCCATGACCCGCAGGGGGAAATATCCGATGGTGCAACGCCCCGAAACGCCCCGCGTTTTGACAGTAAATTCCTTTATGATGTCAATGTTGATGGCAAACCCGAGATTTTCAGTTTCTCAAAACCCCCGGCGGAAATGTTGGTGACAAACACGGCGACAAACGATGTTTTTCGCCTGATCGGAGTGCATACAAAATCCAAAGCGCCGCATGGGGCAGAAAATGCCCAGGATGCTTTGCGTATTATGGTCGAAAACCGCCGAAAACAACTTGCACAATGCATTTGGATCCGTCAACGCGTCGAGGATATTTTAGCCACCAACACGCCGCTGATTGTATTGGGTGATTTTAATGATGGTCCCGGCGTGAATGGCTATGAAACCCTGTTTGCACGGTCTGGCGTCGAGATCGTTTTGGGCGATAAATCTGACGCTCCGCGCTATCTGGTTGAACCTCATGCCCAAATCGTTTTGAACCCACGCCAAGCTTGGGCGCTGTCCACTGCCCGGTTTTATATTGGGAAATACAAACGGTATATGAATGCGCTTTTGGATTATATCATGCTCTCGCAAGACCTCTATCACGCCCATGATGCTAGTTGGCGCATCTGGCACCCTTTTGATGATCCACAGTGCTTCAAGGATAAGGAAATGCAACAGGCATTGCTAAGCGCGTCGGATCATTTTCCGGTTAGTGTCGATTTGCATTTCTAAGGGCTTTCCCCAATTCCATAACCGGTCTATCAAGATAATAACCTTCCAAGGAGACATCCATGTTCCCCCAAAACTTATCCCCTGAAATCCTGCGCGAGGCAGGCAAAACACAGTCTGGTGACAATATGGGGGATCTGCCCGATTGGAATTTGGATGATCTTTATCCCTCTACGGACGGTCCGGAAATCACCAATGATTTGGCGTGGCTAGGCGATGAAATGCCCGCATTTGGTCGTGATTACACAGGAAATTTGGCCGATCTTGATGCACGCGGCATGCTGAAATGCATTAAACGCTATGAACGCATTGATCAGGTTTCCGGGCGGATTATGTCTTTTGCCGGGCTATTGTATTATCAAAACACGACCGACCCTGAACGCGGCAAATTCATGTCTGATATGCAAAGCATGCTTACCGAGATGTCCACGCATTTGGTGTTTTTCACGCTAGAGATCAACCGGATCGATGATGCTGCCATGACGGCGTTATTGGCGGATAATACTGATCTTTGCCGTTATAAACCTGTGTTTGACGACATTCGCAAAATGAAACCTTACCAACTGTCAGACGAGCTGGAAAAATTCTTGCACGACCAGTCTGTTGTCGGGGCCGCGGCCTGGAATCGTCTGTTTGATGAAACCATGGCCGGGCTGACATTTGATGTTGAGGGCGAAGAACTCCCGCTGGAAGCGACGCTCAATCTGCTGTCTGACAATGATCGGGCACGGCGCGAGGTTGGGGCGCGGGCTTTGGCCAAGGTCTTTAGTAAAAACACCCCGCTGTTTGCTCGTATCACCAACACTTTGGCCAAGGAAAAAGCCATCAAGGATCAGTGGCGCAAACTGCCAACGCCGCAGATGTCGCGCCACCTTGCCAATAACGTGGAACCCGAGGTCGTGGCGGCCCTGCGCGATGCCGTTGTCGCCGCCTACCCCAAACTTTCGCACCGCTATTATGCGCTGAAAGCCAAATGGATGGGGTTGGACAAAATGCAGGTTTGGGATCGGGGCGC
>Ga0256845_1002786_pt1 | contig 12330 bp, 13 predicted proteins | sample RiftiametaG_FD_189101 | JGI IMG/M metagenome (GOLD analysis project Ga0256845, IMG submission 189101) | Tube worm associated microbial communities from hydrothermal vent at the East Pacific Rise, Pacific Ocean - Riftia | ecosystem: Host-associated > Annelida > Integument > Unclassified ... | reverse complement strand
AGTGATAATTCTTACTTTAATCCCTCGTTGATGGGCTGCAGTAATTGCTTTTGATATATTATTATCTGAAATAGTAAACACACAAACATCCACGGTCGTTATTGCTCGATTTAAAAGAGCAATAATTTTATTGGCGCATTGATCTCCAGGGCTAAAATAGCTACTTGATGATGACGATATATTCGGTCGACTTGAGTCAATTGTTTTGACGACATTTTCTAACCATTTTAAAGCGGCCTGTTGCGTCACTTGTTTTAAGCGAAGTTTTTCTTTAACTAATAAAAAGGCTCTGTTACGGATAAAACTTAGTTTAGTGCTATCTTGATTATACTCTTTTAGTAATGTTTTTAGTTCATACTTTTCATTGGTTGAGAGTGTGAAATCTGTAAAACTTTCAATTAGAACTTTTTCGAGTTGTTTAATAGGCACGTTGTATCCTTGTCATCAAATAATGGTTTGAGGTTGGTTATTTGGTTATTGCGTTATTTTACACTAAGTAAGAATGCCTTTTTCGATAGCCAATAAAACCGCTCTTGTTCTGTCTCTGACTCCTAACTTAGATAATAGATTAGAAACGTGATTTTTTATGGTGCCTTCTGATTTATGTAATGCATTTGAGATCTCTTTATTTGAACAGCCACTTGCCATTAACCCTAACACTTCTAACTCTTTTGGTGATAAGTCTTCAATAATCTTGGCAGCAGAAAATTCTGATTTAAAACCTTCTAAACCTTGAACTAATCTTGAAGTGATAGCTGGTTGTAATAATCGATGGCCATTATGTACGGTTTGAATACCTTCTATTAATGTTTCAAGAGAAACATCTTTTAAAAAATATCCTTTTGCACCTTTTTTAATCGCTTCAATAATTAATTGTTGATCATCAAAGGTTGTAAGAATTATCACCGGCGTTGTAATTTTTAGTTGATTAAGACGGTTAAGCGTATCAATTCCATTCATTATTGGCATTGATAGATCGAGTAAAATAATATCGGGTTGTTTAGATGATATAAACGCTTCAACATTTCTCCCATCCGATAGTTCACCAATGACTTGAACTTTGTCTGATAAGTTAAGTAAGCCTTTAATGCCTTCTCTGACTAACATTTGATCATCGACTAATAATATATTAATACTCATGATAGATCTGCTGGAGCAATGTTAATTTTTTCTTTTATAAATGTTGGAAACTGAATACTAATTTTAAAATGATCCACATTATTATTGATAAACATTTTTCCATTTAAAGCTTTTACTCTTTCCGATATGCCGTTTAATCCATTGCCAGGATTTATTGTTTTGTTGCCATGACCATTGTCAGTTAGCTGGAGGTGAATATTATTATGATCTGAGGTTAAATCAATATAAAATTTATCAGCATGGCTGTGTTTTAAACTATTGGTAATCGCTTCTTGAGTAATACTTAAAATTGTTTTAGCCATTTCGAAATTTTCAATATTTATTTCGGCATTAATTGAATAAGAAATTTTTAATATTGGAATGTTTTTAATTAACAAATCGAACATTGTGGGTAAATCGAACATTTGATTTTCTTTTATAGAGCTAACCGCTTCTCTAACATCACTCATCAATAATTTTGCAAGTGAATGACATTGTTTGACTTTATCCTGGGCTTCTCCTTTGGTTAAATGACCGGCTATTTGTAGGTTAATAATAAGAGCCGTTAAATGATGCCCCAATAAATCATGTAAATCTCTTGCTATGCGAGTTCTTTCACTTTGTTTATTGGCTTCAGTTAGCAATTGTCTTGTCGATCTTAGTTCGGCGTTTAATAATAATACTTCACTAGTCGCATCTTCAGCGGTTTTTGAATTATGCATCGTTAATATAGCAAATAGATGAAACGAAGCATAAAGCAACGCTGAGTAAATAACTTGGGACTGCCAAAGAAAGTGGTGCAATGTGAACCAGCATATAACAACGAGTAAAGCCATTATTATGGATTTTAATAGAGAAAATAAATAGGGAAGAATTGAGACCCAAATGACCGTTAATATAGGTAAAAAAGGTACAGGCAATTGCCATAATAAGGTAAATGCCATGCAAAGTTGTACTATTAATAAGGTATAAATAATTTTGAGATTATTGATTAAGGGTGGTTTTCTAGTGACTAATATAAAGCAAATAAAATAAACAATAAAAAAAACTGAAATGAGATAGCGGCTAGGCTCTAATTCGTGACTAATTTTATTAGGCCATAAAAGACTGCTTGCAAAGATCACCAGCCAAGTCGTTATCCCTGCAATATCACTAAAGCTAAAGCTTATTTTTTTAAACTTAAACATGAGTTAAAATTCATTTATTTAACCAAATACTGAAAATATGCACACCATTCTTCGATTTTATGCTAATTAACCTCAACTCTGGATGGTTACTCTTATCCCGATCTGAGGTTAATTAATCAATGTTGTTAAAATAACATAAAACCGAGTTATTTAATTGATTGTTTATAACAAGTCAATTTTAAGTGTTTTGTTGTGAGTGATATTGAATGATGCATCTTTAAAATTTGCTGGTCCGTATGCTCCAACATTATTGCTAAATCCATAACCTTCACTCGGTATGCCAAATAAATTCATATCTAATTTTTTATTGTCATTTTCATCATGATACAATTTTATCGCGTAGCTTCCGTTTGGTATGTTTTTAAAGATAATAGAATGAGATTTTTTACTTACCTTAACCATTAAAGATGATTTTGCTTTATTGGCATTATAGTTTTCTTTTCCTGCGAATATGCTCACCAATAGATGGCCTTGATTTTTTTCAATTTGGTTAATTTGAACAGTCACATCGGCTGCTTTTGTTGCCATTGATAAAGCGCTAAAAACAGTTAAGATAGTGAGTGCTGATAAAAGGAGTTTTTTGTTATTACGCATTGTTATTTTCTCTTGTTAAAGATGAATGGATAGATTTGAGTTTGTAGTTTACAAACAAATTTAAGGTTTTAAATGTGCCAAAAGTAATGAATTTCATCAATTAAAAAAGAATTATTCACTAGAAACATAATAACTAAGAAGGAGAATATCTCACCAATTAATAGATAGAGGAGTAGTTGTGAAATTAAAGGTATGTTGAAATTGGCATTAATAATTAATTGTTTAAAATAATCAATTGTATTTGACATACCACTTAGCTCGATTGTTTAAAAGTTTTAGTATATCTGTTGTGTGAGAAGACAAAACAGTGCCAAAAGTCATGATATTTCCATATGTATGTTAGCTGAGCAATGAATTTATAATTTGTTGTAATTAGGTTTAATTAAAGAAATTTTCTTTGATTATCAGTATATTGCAGATTTTAGTTCTCTTAGAATGCGATATATATCAAATATTAGTAAATTTGGTTTTTCTTCTGTTGATTAAATCGCTATTATAGGGCGATTAGCTAATCGGTTTTATGTTCAGGCTGTTAATATAAAGATAACAAGGGATGTCCCTCTTCAATGCTTAAGATTCAGTTTAAAGATCGTCGTAAACCTGCCATGTGGTTGGTTGACTCATCAATTAAATTAGGTTCCAACTCTCAATGCGATATTGTTGTTGATGAGTCTCAAGTTGATGCTATTCACTGTCAATTAGACATTGAACAATCTGAAATTACGCTGACTAATTTAAGTGCTCACAAAAGTGTGTTTATTAATGAGATCCCTGTGGTAAAAACACACAAATTAGAGGCTTGGGATGTTATTCGTATTGGTCAATCAGAATTAGAAATCATTGATCCATTAAAAGAACGAAGTACTCCTTTAGTTAAAACACCGGCTAACAAAACAGTGATAAGACCCGCTATTTCAAACTGGATGTTAAAAGCCAATTCGGCGCCATTAACGGGGCAATTTTTCCAAATTAACCATGCTTTTACGATTGGGCGTGATGAAAGTGCGGATATTGTAGTGCCGCTAAGTTTTATATCTAGAGTTCATCTTAAGTTAGCGATTAAAAAAGACAAATTATATGTTGAAGATGCTAATTCATCCAATGGAACTTTTGTAAATGATGAGGGAGTAAAGTCTTGTGAGCTAAGGAATAATGATGAATTGAGGTTAGATGAATTTTCCTTTTTAGTGATTGGTCCAGAAACAGCAAAAGAAAGCAGACCTCGAACGGTTGTAAGAGAAAAAAAGGATGTCGCTAAAAAATTAAAGAAAACAACAACAAAGAGCCAAACTAATTCTACTTTGGCAACAGAAAAGAGTTTTTTACATGATGTTAGTAAAAACTCAACCGGCAAGGTTTATGAAATAGTTAGTACTAAAAACCATTTAAGTAAAATGTTAGGGCATCATTTGTCTACCAGTGAACAAAGCGTTTCGGCTCGTCATGTCTATTTAAGTGAAACACCTCTAGGTTGGGAAGTTGTCAATAATGGTGCGGCCGACGGCTTGTTAATTAATGGTAAAATGCAAATTAAAGCTATTTTGTCTGATGAAGATGAAATTACTGTCGGTGGAACTTTATTAAAATTTCAAGCGATAGGAGATGTTCCGCGAAGCTATTTTAAACCTAAGCACTCCAAGTCTTCTTTTACAACATCTATTTGGTTTGTTTTAGTGATAGGCGCAGGAATTGCTGCAGCTTATTATCAAGGTTGGTTATAACATTATTTATCCAAAGATTAGCTTATTTGATAAAGTCTTTTGCAATTAAAGCAATAATCAAAATAATGCTAATCGTTAAAGCTATGGCTAAATGAGTTGAGTGATCTTTTTTTATTTTCTTAATTTTTTTTACTTTTGCGACCGTTTTTTTTATCGTCTGTTGGGTATTATCTGAAATATTCGATCTCCTACTTTTTGAGTCTGTAGAACGAGCTATCCGCTGTAATTCGATTAATACTTGTTGAGCGGTGGTTGGTCGGTTGATAGGGTCAATCGATAACATTTTGTCAATTAACTTTTCTAACCTAAACGATAATTTTCGTTGTGTTGGTGGATGAGGTTCACCAGCGACTACAGCATATAACATATGGTGAAAAATGGCTCCCATACAATAAATATCATACTGCTCACTAAATGCTTGTTTTCCAGGAGGATGATATTTAGTGAGTTTTTGTTGATCGTTTAAGTCTCTTCTTATTTGTCCAAAATCACCAATTTTTATATTTTGTTTGCCATCAAAGAGAACATTTTCGGCTGATAAATTGCGGTGCTGAATATTATTTTGATGAGAAAAGTGGATCGCCGAACAAATCTGACAGGCTTGAGTTAAAAATGTTTGTTCTTCCATATCTTGAAGCAATTGATTTGCTAAACTGCCTCCTGAAAGGTATTCAGTAATTAATATAGAATTACTGCCGCTTTTTGCTGCCGCATAAACTTGAACAATATTGGGGTGTTTTAAGCTGCATAATATTTTTGCTTCTTTCAAACCTTGGTTATTACCTAATAAACGTTTTATGACAATTAGCTGTTGATTGCTTTTTTTCTGAAAGAGATAAACTCTTTTTTGGGGTGTTTTGCAAAGTACATCAAGCAGGTTAAATTGATGACTCAAATCTTTTGTGTCTAATTCAGCATCTTGGATTTTTGTTTTGGTTAAATGGCTACCTTGTGATACTCGCAGTAACATGTCTCTAACGTCAGATAAGGAAGAGAAGCGTTTTTTCGGGTCGGTCATAGTGCATTGATTAATGAGATTTAACAGAGACTCAGGAATCTTATTAATGGCATCGGAAGTTGATTTTTTAGACTCATCATTTTTCACAAAAAGTTTTCTTAATAACATTCCGTAAGAATATATATCGCTTGAGACCGTTGCGTTAGCGTAATTATCTTCTTGCTCTGGCGCAATATAACCTAAAGTGCCAACCACTGTTGTTTGCTGTGTAGATGGTTGTTTTTCGTTACTCATCGCTATACCAAAATCTAAGATCTTAGCGTTACCATGTTGGTCAATAATGATGTTTGCGGGTTTTATATCTCTGTGGATCACCCCATTTTTATGGGCGTAGGAAAGTCCTTTACATGTTTGGATAGCAATATCTAGCTTTTTGCTAAAAGGAAGTTCTGCGCCATCGATTATTTCAGATAAATCGATCCCATTAATTTTTTCCATAACAAAATAAGGTTGCGAATCATCAGAAATACCTTTATCAATAATTTGAACAATATTAGGGTGATTTAATTGGGCAATAATCAGTGATTCATCTTCAAACAAAGACAGGGCTTCATCGTGATCGAGTAGTGTTTTGCTTAAAAATTTAATTGCGACAGGTCTATTTAAAGATATTTGGGTTGCATCGTATATTTTGGCCATACCCCCAGCAGCAATCTGGTGATTAATGTTATAGCCTTGTAGTTTTGGATCTGACATGAATAGTTAATTTTTTTATAGTATTTATCCCGAACTCAGGTTAAGTATTAAGTCTAGTTGAATTTTTTAGATTTTTTGAAAATTTAGTGAGAAATGAGAATATAGATTATACTTTGTATCTCTACCGAATCTTATTAGGTTTAATAAATTCTATGCTCAAAAATATAGTCATTTTTGTATTAATCAGTTGTACTTTGGGCGTTGGGATAGGTTATGCAATTTATTCAGATCCTGAATTAGCTTCAAAACAACTTTTTGATCGAACGATTAAGGCTTTTGCTCAAAACGCATCAGCACTAAATTTACAATATCGTAACGATCAAGCGTTAACGGTATTAGAACGAGAGCTAGAAGTTGGTGATACTGAAAGTACAGGTGAGAATTTATCTGTTCAAATGAAGGTATCAAAAAAATCAGTTCAATTGATATTCCCAGATGGTGATGGAGCATTGTCTAATCAAACCATTATTCTTGAGCCTTTTTTAAAAGAAAATGTATTACGCTGGAAATGTCATAATGGTAGTGTATTAATGAGACTACGGAGCAAAAACTGTCGACTTGGTTATGGTATTTTAATCACAGAAAAGTAAAGTGACCGGTAAAGGCAATATACTTATCCCGAGTTGAGGTTCTTAGGTAAATTGTTTACAGACAAAAAAAAGCCTGCAAACAGCAGGCCTGATTAGCAAAATGATGCGACTTCTTGAACCATAAGAGGTAGATGTCTCATCCTAGCTATAAAAAGTGTTAGGGAAATTGGTTGAAATTTAAAAAGCGCTAGCGAATAAATCTCAGTTCCACTCAAAATTCACTTATATTTGAATGAAAATATAAACCTGCAAACTCATCAATATTTGTTTAGCAACTGAATATGGAGCGAACTATACGTGAAATTTGAGTTAGTACAAACGATCATTTATAATGCTTCGCATTAGATTAACTAATGCAAAATAATGTAATATTATTTATAGGCTACTATTAACAATGTCTAGAAGGTTTCCACCATTAAAAAGTTTAAGGGCTTTTGAAGCTGCAGGACGGCATTTAAGTTTTACCCGAGCGGCGGCAGAGCTGTTTGTGACTCAAGCGGCTATCAGTCATCAAATTAAATCGTTAGAAGATTTTTTGGGCTTGCCACTGTTTATTAGGCGAAACCGGCAATTGCTATTGACTGAGGAAGGGCAGAATTACTGGCCAAAAATTAGAGATCTTTTTGAAAATTTAACCATAGCAACTCAACAATTAAAATCACAAAGAGCGAATGGACCGTTAACTGTTAGTGTCGTACCGACCTTTGCCACATCTTGGCTAGTGCCTCGGTTATCCAAATTTAATCAAATATACCCCGAAATAGAAGTTCGACTCAAAGCGAGTGCAGATCGGGTTGATTTTTTAAATGAAAATGTTGATTTAGCGATTTATTACGATAAAGATAATTATGAAAACTGTCACAGTGTCACTTTACTTAATGAGCAACTTACACCGCTATGCTCTCCCTCTTTATTAGAGGGTGATATTCCTCTCAATACACCTGAAGACTTAAGAAAACACAACTTACTGCATGACTTTAATACGAATGATTGGAAGCGATGGCTTAAAGTGGCTGGGGTCAAAAATTTTGACTTAGCCCATGGACCTATTTTTTCTCATACAAGTATGGTTATTCAAGCCGCTATTTTTGGTCAAGGTATCGCAATGGGTCATTCTGTTTTATCTCAGGCCGAGGTTATGTCTGGTCGCTTAGTACAGCCTTTTGAGTTGATGATGGATAGTGAAATATCTTACGATGTTGTTTGTCCAGAAGGATCTGAAAGCCGACCTAAGGTTAAAGCGTTTATTGATTGGTTAGTTGCAATGGTAAAATTGGAAAGCCAATGATAAATGCCAGGAAATTAGGAAAGGTTAAACCTTTAATCGTCTAATTCTCCAAAACCATTTAAAAATAATTCACAAATTGCGATAGATGCATTTTCGGCTTCCTTTCCACTCGCTACTATCTCAATATTAGATCCTCTAGGAGCATCTAATGTGAGTAATTTTAGTAAACTAAGACCGGGAGCCGATTTGTTTTTGTGAGTTAATACTAAGTCGCATTGGTACTGGGTTGATAAACTAACAATTTGAGCCGCCGCTCTAGCATGAAGGCCTTTTTGATTGGGGACATTACAGATTCGTTTTATTGCTTTTGTTTTTCCTGTCATGGCGTTTTTTCTTTTAGTTCGCGGTGTCTAATTTGTATGTCTTGGTAGAGTGTCGCAAAATATTCGGCGAGCTTTTCAACCATATAAACTGAGCGATGCTGACCACCAGTGCAACCAATTGCAACGGTTAAGTAGTTTCTGTTACCTTCCTCAAATCTTGGGATCCAAGTTTGTAAAAAGGTCCTTAGTTGCCAATAGTATTCTTGCACATAAGGTAGCGGTTCTAAATAAGAGATAATTTCTTGGTCTTTACCATTAAAAGCCCGTAGTTTTTCTTCCCAATAGGGGTTTGGTAAGCAACGAGCATCAAAAACAAAGTCTGCATCAGTCGGCGAGCCTTTTTTAAAACCAAAAGATTTAAATTGAAGACTAAGTTGGGTTTGTTTTTCTGCAATGACTCTTCTTATAATACTTTCACATAATTCATGTGGTGTTTTGGTGGTTGTGTCTATGACCAATTCTGCATGCTTAACAACGGGAGCTAAGCGTTTTTTTTCTTCAGATATCGCTTCTGATAATGATAGCCCTTCAATTGTTAATGGATGTCGTCGCCGGGTTTCGCTGAAACGCTTGAGCAGAGTAGGATCATTGGCATCAATAAAAATAACCTGAAATTCTTTTCCTTTTCTTTGCAAAAATTGCATAACTTCATCAAACTCTTCGTCTGAAGAAGGAATGTTTCTCGCATCTATTCCAATCGCTAATTCAGAATATTTATTTTCAGTTTGTGAAACTAGCTCAGGAATAAGTTTTATAGGGATATTGTCAACGCAGTAATAACCATGATCTTCTAACGCTCTTAAAGCGACAGTTTTTCCTGAGCCGGAGCGCCCGCTTACAAAGATCCTTTTCATAAACTACTCCTTTAACTATTCAATTTTTTTAGCCGCTTGTTCAAGTATTTGATAAAGAGCTTCACTTGAATGAGCATGGCGTATTTGAGAAGCAATTGGTTTATTGGATAAAATTTCAGCAATTTTAGCCAAATAGCGCAAATGATCTTGATGTGCTTGTTCAGGAACCATAATGGCAAAGATAATATCAACTAGCTGTTTGTCCGTGGCGCCATAATCAACCCCATTTTCTAATAAGATAAAAACCGCTGTTGGTTGGCTACAGCTAGCCACTCGCCCGTGTGGTATGGCGATGCCTTCACCTAGTGCTGTTGTTCCTAACTTCTCTCGACTCAGTAAACTTTCAAATATACATTTTGCGGTACAATCAATTGAGTCCGACATAATTTCACTGACTTTTTCTAGTACTTTTTTCTTACTAGAGACTTTGTTACAAACCAAAGTAGAAGCGGGCGATAATAATTGAGTGATATTCATTAAATTAAATATAGGTATTGATGAAATATTTGTAGTGTTAATTCTAACATACCTGATTTTGAACGCATTAAAATTGTTCCATTTGGGTGAAAGAATTAGGCTATTGCAGCATGAAAAATATTAATTTTGGCCTTTCATGCTGAATAGCGTTTGTTTTACGCTGTGTTAATGGCGAATCATTTTTTCTTTATGCTTTATGACTTGTCTGTCGAGCTTGTCAACTAATGAATCAATGGCTGCATACATAACACTTTCTTCACTGGTTGCAAAAATTTCGCCGCCATTAACATTTAATTTTGCTTCTGCTTTTTGTCTCACTTTATCAACTTCTAATACAACGTGAACATTATTAATATGGTCGAAATGTCTTTCTAATCGTTGAAATTTATCATTAACATAATTTCGTAATGCATCAGTTAAATCTAGGTGGTGGCCAGTTAGATTGATTTGCATAGTTCACTTCCTTCTAGTTGTTGGAAAATAAAATAGTAATTATTGTCTGCTCATTACTATACTTGGTGTTAATTTAAATTATATCAATGCCTTTCGTTCATTAGAGGGGGGAATTGTCATACTTTCTCTATACTTTGCTACTGTACGGCGCGCAATTTTAATCCCTTGGTCTTTTAATAAATCAGATATTTTACTATCACTTAATGGTTTAGACTGATTTTCACCAGCCACTAATTTTTTGATAACCGCCCTAATTGCCGTCGATGAACATTCACCACCTGAGGCGGTTTCTACGTGACTTGAAAAAAAATACTTCAACTCAAAAATACCTTTTGGCGTATGTAAATACTTTTGTGTTGTTACTCGCGAAATGGTTGACTCATGCATATCGACTTCTTCAGCAATGTCATGCAAAACCAGTGGTTTCATTGCTTCTTCACCATAATCAAGAAAGCCCTTTTGTTTTTCTACAATGGACGTTGCTACTTTTAGCAAGGTGTCATTTCGACTTTGTAAGCTTTTAATAAACCATTTAGCATCTTGTAAATTGTTTTTAAGAAATTGATTGTCTGGACTATTGTCTGCTCTTTTAATTAGCGAAGCATAAGTATTATTAATACTCAGATTTGGTGTGTTTTCAGCATTTAACCTTACTTCCCAAAATCCTTTTTTGTTTTTAGAAACGTAGACATCAGGTTTAATGTACTGAGTATTATTTTGAGTTAGCTGGTTACCAGGTCGAGGGTTTAGGCTTTGAATAAGTTCAATGGCTTGTTTTAACTTTTTTTCTGAGATAGATAACTTTTTTAAAATTTGTCGATAATTTCTACTAGCTAGAGAGTCAAATTGCTGTTCGATAATTTCTTGAGCAAGAGATATTGATGGATCCTCATCATTGAGGCGCTTAAGCTGAATCAATAAACACTCTTGAAGGTTTCTTGCGCCTATACCGGCAGGCTCAAAACTTTGAATATGATGCAAGACAGATTGAATTTCTTCAATTGTAATTTGAGTCTCATCATCGTCTTCTTCTTGCTCAGGAACTTGTTTATTTAAGGTGATGAGAATATCGTCTAAATCGGCATTCATGAAGCCAGAATCACCAATGGAATCAATCAATAGCGCGGCAATGGTTCTATCTTCAATTGATAGACTTGTCATATTTATTTGCCACAGTAGTTGGTCACGTAAACTTTCCGTGGTTTCTCCTTGGTATTCAAAGCTTGTCGCATTATCGTGTTTAGTATTGGTGCCTTGAGAAACATAACCCCAATCTTCCCATTGAGTATCTGCAACCATATCAGATTCTATTTTGTCGTTACTAATTGCCTCGCTTGTATCTTTTTCTTCTCTAATGGTATTTTCCATAGATTCAGCATTAGCATTTTCAAGTTCTTGATTCTTATTAGTAATGTCGCTATTTTCAGCGTTAGATTCTATTTTTACTTCAAGTAGGGGGTTCGATTCGAGGACTTCTTGTATTTCAGCTTCAAGATCTAGACTAGACAGTTGTAGCAACTTAATGGCTTGCTGTAACTGCGGCGTCATAGTAAGCGATTGACCAATTTTAAGCTGTAAAGATTGTTTCATTAAATTAGTGTTCCAGAGGAGTTCTTATTGACGTCATCATGAATTAATTTTGTACCTCTTTCATTAATAACTATAGCAGTAATTTGCCTTGTTTGAGGATTATTATTGTATAAAAACTCAAGTATTTATGACAAAGCTGTTCAAATAATAAGCGATCTAATTTTTACAATAATCTTGGTATAAAATATTTGGATAAGACTAAAGCAAAAGGTTTATTAGGTGCTAAATTTTGAAGTTTTCGCCTAAATAGACCTTTCTTACTTGAGGGTTTTTTATAACTTCTTCTGGTGTTCCGCTAGTAAGCAAATGTCCTGATTCAACAATGTATGCACGCTCACAAACATCTAAAGTTTCGCGTACATTATGATCAGTAATAAGAACGCCTAAACCTCTGTCTTTTAGTTGAGTGATAATTTCTTT
>Ga0256845_1002785_pt1 | contig 12332 bp, 11 predicted proteins | sample RiftiametaG_FD_189101 | JGI IMG/M metagenome (GOLD analysis project Ga0256845, IMG submission 189101) | Tube worm associated microbial communities from hydrothermal vent at the East Pacific Rise, Pacific Ocean - Riftia | ecosystem: Host-associated > Annelida > Integument > Unclassified ... | reverse complement strand
CGTTTTTGGTCTCGAAATTCGTTTTCTGTAATTCGAAAGGGCTTTCTGATAAATTCTCAATTTTGAAGATGTAATTCCTTTTGAGTGCAATTCATCAAGAAGAATTTGTGCTTTTTCTCTATCATTTGCCAATATATAAACCAAAACTAGTTCTTCCTTCAGTTTTGGTTTTAATACAATAATTTTCTTTTGTGTAGTAATTGCTTTTTGATAATTAAACTGCTTTAAATAAATCTTTTTTGCCTGTACCAAATACCAATAATTCTCACCTTCAGTGTTTAGACTTTTCTCTATATATAAGGCTGCTTCATCAAATTTGTTCAGTAAGAAATAATTTTTAGAAAACTCAAAATCAACGGAAGCATCATCAGTTCTTATTTGCTGACATTTTTCTAATTCTGTAATTGCACGCGTAAAATTACCTATGGCTTTATATTTTAGCGCTTCATAAAAATGATTTTCAAACTTTATTCTATCGTCATCAGCATCTTTTAAAAGCAGCATTCCTTCATCTTGAGAAAAAGACAAAAACGAAACACAAAGCAATGCTAGTAATAAAATATTTGTACTTTTTATTTTCATTTTTTAAATTAATTCCGTGTAATCTCCAATACTTACTGAAGTAAATTTACCATCATATTTGGCATGGTGACCAATCATCGCTTCTTTTAAATTAGCATTACTAATTTGCACGTTTGATTGAATCAATGAGTTTTTAATTTCACAATTTTCAATATAACTATTTTCACCCAATGATACAAAAGGCCCTATTGTTGTGTTTTTTAAAGTCACATTATCTCCTATAAAACAAGGATCAATAATCTTAGAATTCTCTAACACTACATTATTCTTTGAAACCAAGTTAATTCCATCTTTTTGCAATAATTCTAATACTTTAGAATTTGTTTTAACAGTCACATTTTTATTACCGCAATCCATCCATTCATCTACTTTTCCAGGAACAAACTTCATGCCTTTTTGCTTCATATTCTCCAAAACATTTGTTAATTGATATTCTCCTCTTTCTTTAATATCATTATCTAACAAATACTGAATTTCATCACGCACAATACGTCCTTCTTTAAAATAATAAATTCCGATTATGGCTAAATCAGACACAAATTCTGTTGGTTTTTCAACAAAATCTGTTATAAACCCATCTTTTAATTTCACCACACCAAAAGCACTTGGGTCTTCAACTTGTTTTACCCATATTGCACCATCAGCATCAGCATCCAATGAAAAATCTGCTTTAAAAAGCGTATCTGCAAATGCAACTACACAAGGCCCTTCTAAAGCATCTTTTGCACATTGAATAGCATGCGCTGTTCCCAAAGCCTCCTCTTGCACATACACACTTCCTTTTGTGTCTAAGGCTTTTGCTATTTCTAATAATCGTTTAGTAGTATCACCTGGAAACCCTTTTTCAACAGGACCAATTATAAAAGCAATTTCATCAATTTTTTGATTTACAACGCGAGCAATATCTTCAACCAATCGCTGTACAATTGGTTTACCTGCTATAAGGGTTAATGGCTTTGGAGTTGTTAAAGTATGCGGTCGTAAACGTGAACCAATTCCAGCCATAGGCACTATTATTTTCATAAAATAATTATTTTTTATTTGATGCTTCGCAAATATACAATTCTACCCTTATAATTCTTTCTGAATTGCTTCTATTAACTTTTGTGCTTAAGTGGTTTAATATATCTATTAAGACGATTTATTTAATTCTTTAAAAAAAATCTGATTCAACAGACTTTAAAATCATAAAATTAATAGACATATCCTATTGGAATTGACTTACTTTGCAAAAAATAGAATTTGTGAATTACTTAACTGTTGAAAATATCTCTAAAAGTTTTGGAGAATTAGTACTCTTTGAAAATATCTCTTTTGGGATTAATAAAGATCAGAAAATCGCTTTTGTCGCAAAAAACGGAACAGGAAAAACCTGTATTTTAAATATCATTGCTGGGCTTGATTCTCCTGATACAGGTAAAGTGTCATCGCGGAAAGACTTACAAATAGCATATTTATCACAAACAGATACTATAAACCTTGAATTAACTATTGAAGCAGCAATTTTTGAATCGGATAATCCGATTTTGAAGGTTATTGAACAATATGAACACGCACTTGAAAACCCTGAAAATGAAACTGCTTATCAAAAAGCATTTGAATTGATGGAGCAATATAATGCTTGGGATTTCGAAACACAATACAAACAAATTCTGTCAAAATTAAAATTTGATGATTTAACGCAATCTGTATCTTCATTGTCTGGAGGGCAATTAAAACGCTTGTCATTAGCAATCATATTAATAAATAAACCTGATTTATTAATTTTAGATGAGCCAACCAATCATCTTGATTTAGAAATGATTGAATGGTTGGAATCTTACTTTAAAAAAGAAAAAATAACCTTGCTTATGGTTACACACGATCGTTATTTTTTAGAGCGAGTGTGTAATGAAATTATTGAACTAGACGAAGGTAAAATATATAAATACAAAGGAAACTACTCCTATTATTTAGAAAAAAAAGAAGAACGAATTTTAACAGAACAAACCGAACTACATAAAGCAAAAAATCTTTTTAAAAAGGAATTGGATTGGATGCGCCGTCAACCGAAAGCTCGTACAACAAAATCCAAATCAAGAATTAGTGATTTTTTTGAAATAAAAGATAAAGCTAGTCAAAGAAGAAACGACCATAAAGTGCAATTGGAAATAAATATGACCCGCTTAGGAAATAAGATTTTAGAATTGCACAAAATTTCCAAATCTTTTGGAGATCTTCAAATTTTAGATCAATTCGAATATTCTTTTCAACGTGGTGAACGAATTGGTATTATTGGTAAAAATGGATCAGGAAAATCATCTTTGTTAAATATAATTACCGAAAAAATTCCATTGGATGCTGGTAAAATTGTAGTGGGTGAAACCATAAAATTTGGCTATTACACTCAAAAAGGAATTGTAATTAAAAAAGGACAAAAAGTAATTGAAGTAATTAAGGAATTTGGCGAATATATTCCATTAGCAAAAGGTCAAAAAATATCAGCTGGACAGTTACTGGAACGCTTTTTATTCAGTAGAAAAAAGCAATATGATTTTGTAGAAAAATTATCGGGTGGAGAGCAAAAACGTCTATATTTATGTACTGTTTTAATTCAGAATCCTAATTTTTTAATTTTAGATGAGCCAACAAACGATTTAGATATTGTAACCTTAAATGTATTGGAAAATTTCTTGCTAGATTTCCCAGGAAACCTACTTGTAGTTTCTCATGATCGTTATTTTATGGATAAAATTGTAGATTCTCTTTTTGTGTTTAGAGGCGATGGACAAATAGAACATTTCCCAGGAAATTATTCTGATTATAGAACGTATGAAGATTCTGTTTCTACAACAAAAAACACTCCTGAAAAAATAGTAAACACTCAGGTTAAAACCCCATCAAAAAATAAATTAACGTATAATGAAAAAAGGGAGTTTGACCAATTAGAAAAAGATATTGCGCTGCTTGAAGTTCAAAAAAGTGAATTTGAAAATCAGTTTGCAGAAGGAACTATTGCTCCTGAAGAAATTCAAAAAACTTCACGAAAATTACAAGATATTATTATTGAACTAGGAAAAAAAGAGGAAAGTTGGTTGGAAATTTCAATGAAACTAGAAGACTAATTAAACCCTTGTTCTACTTGTTATTGCGAACACAGTGAGGCAATCCCGTCTAATCAAATTACAGGTTACTTTGTCATTTCATTCCTCGTGACAAATAAAATTATCGCTAAACTCTAACAATCTCATTACTGTTTAATAACTCATTGTTATACAATCGTAAAAGTAATTGAACAACTGTAATCGTATCTTTTTCACAATATTCAACAATGCGTTCTATATTTTTTTCTTTGTAGTAAACCGCTGCCACTTGACTCCCATCAATGTCATCTTTTGGCGAAGGAATTCCCAAAATATGCGCCATCAATTTTAAGGATGTATAATGTTTATAATCGCCAAATTTCCATAATTCAAGCGTATCTAAATGCGGAATTTCCCATGGTTTTTTACCAAACAAATTCAATTTTGATGGTAAATCAATTCTATTTATAATCATACGGCGCGCTATATAAGGAAAGTCAAATTCTTTTCCGTTATGAGCACAAAGTACGTGATTTACACCGTTAAAGTGACTGTCTAACAATCCTTTAAAATCAATTAAAAGCTGACGCTCATTATCATCAAAAAAAGATTTTACTCGAAAAATTCGCTGTGCACCATATTCAGAGAAAAAGCCAACAGAAATACAAACAATTTTACCAAACTCAGCCCAAATACCCGCTCTATCATAAAACTCTTTTACAGTAAAATCATCTTTGCGTTGGTACTGTGTCTTTAGCCCAAATAGTTCTTTTTTTTCTTCTGATAATTCGTCAAAAGTAGCGACTTCAGGAACCGTTTCTATATCGAGGAATAAAATATTCTTAAAATTAATTTTGGTAGCCATTTCTTTTTCTTTTTGTTAAATATACAAAAAACGCCACAAAATTAAATTGCTTAAAACTCTAACCTATTTAATAACTAACTTTCGAGTTGCTAGTTTTCCATCTTCTTCTACTTTTAGGATATATATACCTGTATTTAAATTTTCAACACCTATGTTTTGATTACCTCGTACTTCTTTGCTCAGTACTTTTTTACCTAGCATGTCATAAATGTGAATTAGTTTTACACCGCTGTTTGAAGATATTATTCTAAAACTTCCGTTTTTAACAGGGTTTGGATAAACAGCAAAGCCTTCTATTTGGTTTTTACCTATTGATGCAACAGCAATTTCAAAAATAGTTTCATTAATTGGCAATATATTCTCTCCATTAGATGATTCAATAGACCAATTTGTATTGTTTCCTATTTCATTTAAATAATCTGAAAAAATTAATTTTCCTGTTCTTGACCCAGTATATTCTCCACCATCGGGATGTCCAGAAGAATAAAACTCAATAAATGTTGTACCTTTAGTTAACCCTGTTGCAGAAAAATTAGTTCCTTCATTATTCGCTTTATTTTGAATACCCGCCAACCATACAGATACTCCATCGGTAGAAGGGTTTCCGATTGTAGCATATAAAGCATCTCCTAACCCTGATAAATTTAAACTTCCTTGTTCATAACTGATGAACCCTATAGAAACTCCAAAAGAAGGGTTTGAACCACTATCAGTATCCGTAAATACAATTACTTTTCCTGCTTCAATAATAACCGCTCCTGAATCCCATTTAATAGTACCTTCATTAGTATCAACTAGTCCATTTCCAGCAACATTAGGCTCATTATCTGTAAAATAAATAGTAGTATTTGCCGCTAAATCCACAAGTGCTACAATAGCAAAATCATCATCACCATCCGCATTAAACGCAACAAATGAGATATCTCCAGTAGATTGCCCCAATGAACTAATAGAAATCAATAATAAAAAGTAAATCTTTTTCATAATTTTTTTATTTAAAAATAGCAATTGTTATCAAAGATACTTGATTTTTCAAACTATTACTGAAAAAAGCAAATTTTAACGAAAAAACAAAAGTTTTATTGTTCATGTTAACAAAAAATTAAATTACCTCTCTCAACATTAAATGATTGTTAAGGGTTGAATCCATTTAGATTTAATAATTACCTTTGATGTTCGTAATAGTTGATTTTAAATTAATGAAGAAAAAAGACATCAAAATATTATTGGTTGATGATGAGCCAGACATCCTTGAAATTGTAGGTTACAATTTAAGTAATGAGGGCTACTCTATTTTTACTGCAAAAAATGGTATTGAAGCTGTTAACCAGGCAAAAAAAATCCAACCTCATTTAATTTTGTTAGACGTAATGATGCCAGAAATGGACGGTATAGAAGCCTGTGAAAAAATAAGAGAACTATCGGGCATGGAACAAACTATTATCGCCTTTTTTACGGCACGAGGTGAAGATTATTCACAAGTTGCAGGTTTTAATGCCGGTGCCGATGACTATATTACAAAGCCTGTAAAACCAAAAGTATTAATAAGTAAAGTAAAATCATTACTTCGAAGGTTAAAATCAGGAGAACAAGAAAATCTTGTAACTGTTGGGTCTATTACTATTAATCGAGATGAATATCTAATTACAAAAAATGGTAAAAATATATTTCTACCTCGAAAAGAATTTGAACTATTTAGTTTGTTAACCTCAAAACCTGGAAAAGTATTTAAGCGAGATACTATTCTTAATGATGTTTGGGGAAGTGAAGTTGTTGTTGGCGGAAGAACCATTGACGTACATATTCGTAAATTACGCGAAAAAATAGGTGATGATTATTTTCATACCGTTAAAGGTGTTGGGTATAAATTTGTGTCGGATGAATTATAAAATTAGGTTGTGAAATTTAAAAAAACCTATGAATTTGCCTTTTGGTGCGCTAGTATTATTTCTCTTTTTTTATTAGGAGTAATACTTCTATCTGCTGTCTTTTTTAAAACCTCCATTCACTTTCCAAGTGCCATATTTATGGTTGCTTCAGTATTTATATTTTCATTTTTCTTAATTCAAATGCGATTGAAAGTTTTTATTTATCGCCGAATTAAAAAGATATATGAAGATGTTTCTTTGTTTGATATAACCGATTTAAAAAAATCATCAGTAACAACAGATATGGAAAGTCTATCCGCAGAAATGAAAAAATTTGCCGAACAAAAACAATTTGAAATTGCTTCATTAAAAGAAAGAGAAACTTATAGAAGAGAATTTCTTGGTAATGTATCACACGAATTAAAAACACCTTTATTTACAGTGCAAGGTTATTTATTAACTTTAATTGATGGCGCTATTGATGACGAAGTAATAAGAGAAAAATATTTATCACGAGCAAATAAAGGTGTTGAACGCCTTGTGTCAATTGTTAAGGATTTGGATATGATTTCAAAATTAGAATCCAATGAATTAGGGCTAAATATTGAGCAATTTAATATTGTTGAACTCATTCAAGAAGTTTTTGATTTATTAGAAATGCGTTCTAAAACTCGTGGAATTTCATTAGGCTTCGATAAAAATTATGATGCGCCAGTACTTGTTTTAGGAGATATTGAACGGATGGAGCAAGTGTTGACAAATTTAATTGTTAACTCATTAAAATATGGACGTTTGGGAGGAAAAACAACCGTAACTATTGAATCTAACGGACAAAAAAAAATACGCATCAAAGTAACTGATAATGGGGAAGGAATAGACAAGAAGCATTTAACTCGGCTTTTTGAGCGTTTTTATAGAGTAGATCAAAGTCGCTCAAGAGAACAAGGAGGGTCGGGTCTTGGCTTGTCTATTGTAAAACATATTGTAGAAGCACACGACCAAACTATTGTTGTAACTAGCAAATTTGTTCAAGGTTCAGAGTTTTCATTTACAATGAAAAAGGTCAAATAAATTAGACATCAACTCTGAAGAAGAATCACTTGAAAAACCTGTATAATTCTCTGTTTTCGATAACATTTCTATCTTAAATTTATCTTCTGATGAAAATGTAGCAACTTTCATCTCATGAAGACGTTTTGCTAAATATTCTTGCTCATTTTGACCTGTAGTCGGAATGAAAAATGCTTTTTTATCTAGTTTTACCAAATCCATTATAGTAGAATAACCCGAACGTGCCAAAATAAGTTTACTCTCATTAATTGCTTTCTGTAATTCGGTGGTTAACATATAATTATAAAAGGTGATTGCACCCTCTACTTTTATTTTTTGCTCTCTAGAAATTTTTCCACGAACAAAAAGAACTTTTCCTTTATATTTTTTTAATTCTAAAATCAATTTGTTTTCCAATTGGCTTCTCAAAGGTTCTAAACCTGAAAGCAGCACTAATAAATCATATTTCATATCGGTTTGTACTTTTTCAAACCTGCTCAAAACACCTATAAATTGTTGATTCTTAACTTTTTTTGTTTTTGATAACACACCCGAATAATTTTTAAATTCATCATCTGGAACCCAACATTTATCAAACTTATTGATAAAATAGCGATGAATATAACTCGATAAACCACTCATGATTCCAGTCAAAACATTTAACTGGTGCGTCATATATACCGATGGTATTTTAGCATTTCTTACTCCCAGCCTATTGTCAGAAATAATTCCAATTAACTCTTCTGAATCGACTAAAACAGAAACTAAACGTTTTTCTTTTTTTATCGCTCTTGAAATTTTCGGAATATTTAAAAGTAATTTTATTTTTAAATATTTTCCGTTTTTAGGATATTTAATATCATACGATGGAAATTCAATGGATTTTAAAGATGGGAATTCTTTTTGAAGTATGTATAGCGCCTCTCCATCACTTGCAATTATAGGATTATACCCTTTTAATAATAATTGATTAATAATTGGAATACAGCGCGTAGCATGACCAATTCCCCAATTAAGTGGCGCAACAAGAATGTTTTTTGATTGCAAAAATTACTTTCTTTTTTTTCCTATCTGATAGTATTCAAATCCATTATTTTCAAGATCAAAAACATGGTATTGATTTCTACCATCAAAAATAATTGGTTGTTTCAATTTTGATTTAATTTCATCAAAATCAGGCGAACGAAACTCTTTCCATTCCGTTAATAAAATAAGCGCATCTGCATTATCCAACACCTCATACTTCGAGTTTACATAAGATACATTTTCAACATCTTTTAGATAAAACTCTTTCGCTTCGTCCATTGCTTTCGGGTCAAAGGCAACGATTTTAGCACCTCTACTAACTAGTTCTCTAATTGTATAAATAGCTGGAGCTTCGCGCATATCATCGGTTCCTGGCTTAAATGACAATCCCCAAAGTGCAAATGTTAACCCTTTTAAATCATCACCAAACCGTTTTATAATTTTATTGGTAATCACTAATTTCTGTTGATTATTTACTTTTTCAACCGATGAAATTAATGTTGCATTATAATTGTGCTCTTTTGCTATTTTAGTTAAAGCCTTTACATCTTTTGGAAAGCAAGAGCCACCGTAGCCACTTCCAGGATAAATAAAACTATAGCCTATTCTGTTATCCGAACCAATTCCTACGCGAACACTATTAACATCAGCACCTACCAATTCACAAATATTCGCAATCTCATTCATAAATGAAATCTTAGTAGCAAGCATTGCATTTGCTGCGTATTTCGTCATTTCTGCAGAATGAATATCCATGGCAATAAATCGATCATTCGTACGTAAAAAGGGAGCGTATAATTTACGCATCGTTTCTGTTGCATTTTCATTATCAGAGCCTATTACCACTCTATCAGGTTTCATAAAGTCATCAATCGCGGCACCTTCTTTCAAAAATTCTGGATTGGAAACAACATGAAAATCAAAATTAATACCTCTTTTATCTAATTCTTGTTGAATGGTTGCCTTAACTTTATCGGCTGTGCCAACAGGCACTGTTGATTTATTAACTATAACAAGTGATTTTCGCATTTCTTTCCCAATTTGCTTAGCAACCGCCAAAACATATTGCAAATCTGCAGAACCATCATCACCCATTGGGGTTCCTACAGCAATAAAAACAATATTTGCCTTTAACAAACTGTCATTCAACACAGCGCTAAAATGTAAATTTCCGCTTTTAATATTTGAGTTAACCAATCGTTCTAGTCCTGGTTCAAAAATTGGAATTATACCTTTTTTAAGTCCTTCTATCTTTTTTTTATCAATATCAATACAAGTCACTTTGTTTCCCATTTCCGAAAAACAAGTTCCAGAAACAAGACCAACATAACCAGTACCAATAACTACTAAATTCATTTATTTACATTTCATACTTCCCTCACTTCGACAAACTCCGTGTAAAATTGTTTATTACAAAAAAAACTATAAGTCAAATCCAATATCTGTTCTGAAATTTTTCTTTTCAAATTGGATTTTATCAACGTTTTTATACGATTGTTTCAGTGCCTCCTTAATATTACTCCCAAATGAAGTTACAGCAATTACACGACCACCATTCGTAACAAGTTCTCCCTGTGTATTACTTGTCGTTCCCGCATGAAATACCATGGAACTCTCAACATCTTCAATCCCCGAAATTACAGCACCTTTTTCATAAGCCTCTGGATATCCTCCTGAAACCAACATTACCGTAGTCGCTGATCGTTCGTCGATTTCTATACTAGTATTCTCTAAAGTATTATTTGCTGTCGCAACAATTAAGTCTAAAAAATCAGATTTTATCCTTGGAATAACAACCTCTGTTTCAGGATCGCCCATTCTACAATTGTATTCAATTACCATAGGTTCATTGTTTACACGTATCAATCCAAAAAAGATAAATCCTTTGTATGGAATTTCATCTTTTTTAAGCCCTTCAACAGTTGGTTTTATGACTCTTTCTTCAATTTTATTTAGATACTCTTCATCTGCAAATGGAACTGGCGAAATTGCGCCCATTCCACCGGTATTTAAACCCGTATCGCCTTCACCAATACGCTTATAATCTTTAGCACTAGGTAGGTTTACATAATTTGCTCCATCCGTAAGAATAAAACAACTCATTTCAATTCCATCTAAAAATTCTTCAATAACAACAATGCTACTTGCTTCACCAAATTTTTCATTACTAAGCATATCCGCCAATTCATCTTTGGCCTCTTGCAAATCGTTTAAAATAACCACGCCTTTTCCAGCCGCTAAACCATCCGCTTTTAACACATAAGGAGGAGTTAAGCTTTCTAAAAAAACAAAACCTTCCGTTAAATTTTCTTTTGTAAAACTTGCATAATCTGCCGTTGGAATATTATGGCGTTTCATAAATTTTTTGGCAAACTCTTTAGACCCTTCTAGTTGAGCCGCTACTTTTTGTGGTCCAATTACTGCAACGTCTTTCAATTCATTATCTGCCAAGAAAAAATCATGAATTCCTTCTACTAACGGTACTTCAGGACCAACAATTACGATATCAATATTATTTTTTAGCACCGTATTTTTAATTCCATTAAAATCCGAAACTCCAACCTCTAAATTCATTCCAACTTCTGCAGTCCCTGAATTTCCTGGCGCAATAAATAGTTGTCCTAAGTTTTTACTTTGTGACAATTTCCATGCAATAGCATGCTCTCTTCCTCCAGACCCTAAAATAAGTATGTTGTTCATTCTACTGTAGTTGCTTTATTTAATCATAATTAATCACAAAGATAATTTATCTGGTTAATATAAGTTGCTTCTAGTTTGTAAATTTATGACCTTGAATTATACATATAAAATTAAACTCTAAATTTTTAGAGTGCAAAGTTGTAAAATAGAAACAAGCAAATTATTTTCCCACTCCTTTAAACACAACAGCAAGAGTTGCAAAAATTATCTTAATATCTATCCACAAGGAAATATTATCTAAATAAAGCAAATCATATCTCGCTCGTTTCTTCATTTGCTCTATTGTATCAGCATAGCCATATTTTATTTGGCCAAGAGAAGTAATACCTGGTCTTAATTTTTGTAATTCTTTATACTGAGGAATAAATGTAATTATCTGATCTAAAAAAAATTGCCTTTCTGGTCTGGGACCAACAATACTCATCTCCCCTTTCAGTACATTCATAAACTGTGGAAACTCATCAATTCTATATTTTCGAAGAAACTTACCAAAGTTAGTAATTCTATGTGATTCTTCTATAGATAATAAAGGGTCGTTGATTAGTGGCTTCCCTTTCATACTTCTAAACTTATAAATATTGAATGGAATTCCTTTTTTTCCTAACCGCTGCTGAAAATAGAAAGGCCGCTCTCCTGTAGAAATAAATGTAATAATAATTATGATTGGAATTAACCAAGATAAAATGAAAATTATAACAAATAAAGAAAATACTAAATCAAAAATTCTTTTAATCATTATTCAATTTTACCGCTTGTTTTTCCTTGAGAACCTTTCTGTTCTTTTTTGATAATATTGATAATATATAGTAACAAATAACCGATATAATCAAAGACATAAATAATAATAGCATAGCTTTTTTAGAAAATGACGCAAATGATAACACAATTGCTACAATCAAAAGATTTGCAATTCCTATAATTACACTAGCTTTTTTATGGGTAAACCCAAAATCTATCAGAACATGATGTATATGATTGCGATCAGGTGAAAATGGATTTTTATTATTAAACAATCGAATTGTGAAAACTCTAGCCGTATCTAAAATAGGAATAATTAAAATTGAAAATACTATTAATGGTGCATTTCCAAACAAAAAAGGCAACTTACTATAGCTAATTTCGCTTAACGATAAAAATTTTAAAGTAAATATTGCTATCATAAACCCAATAATTAAAGAG
>Ga0256845_1002784_pt1 | contig 12332 bp, 8 predicted proteins | sample RiftiametaG_FD_189101 | JGI IMG/M metagenome (GOLD analysis project Ga0256845, IMG submission 189101) | Tube worm associated microbial communities from hydrothermal vent at the East Pacific Rise, Pacific Ocean - Riftia | ecosystem: Host-associated > Annelida > Integument > Unclassified ... | reverse complement strand
GTAGCTGAGCGTAGTACCGTCTACATTGCCATAAATGCGTACAATATGCCCCTGTGGCTCTCCGCCAAAGGCAGTAGGAGGAGGCACAATGTATTTTTTCCCAATGACTTCAGCCGGTAGTACGGTTTCTTCAACATGATCGGCATTACCGGCGCCTTCGGGAATGTTTAGAATGGGGCTGAAGGCGATGACCTGGACTGGGTGGTTCGCGTGGACGACGGAACCGCTGAGGTCGGCGTGGGCAATGCCCTCATCGACAGGGCCGTATGCTCCCACTAGCTCCACCACATCACCGGCATCTAACTCCAAGCTGAGTACTTCATTTTTGACTCCTGCCGGCACGAGCCCGCCAGCAAGTAAGCAGCCATTGTTAGTATTCCAGTTCTTTGCCTCACAATGGGGGGGGAGCTGAATGTCTACCTTGGTTCCGTCTTGGGTCGCCGTGATAGAAAAAGCTCCAGGTGTACTTCCCCAGTTATCACCACCCTTGGCCCCTGAGTATCCCCCCACACGGTAATTACCTGTCATTGCGGTGGACGGTAAAAGAAGGGCAGCGTCATTACTGGCCGCGCGACACTCGGTTGCCTTCGGAGTGGACGCCAGGGCTGCTTGAATACGCGTTCCACAATCGGCCTTGTCTCTTCTGTATTGCAGGGGGTTGAATTGCCACGAGGCCACGGGGATTGAGCTGACAAGATGGTAGGCTCCCCCTTTCATCGAGAGGGAAGTTTGTAGCCTGCCTTTGGTTGTCTCCGGTAGGTCGTATTCGGGTCCTTTGAGTTCCTCCACCCACGGCAAAATTACAGTTTTCAAGCCACCGGCTGGGACAGTTTCTATCGCAGAAAACCCGCCCGGACCTGTAATGGTGAGCTTGGCCTCTATCTTCTGACCGTTCGCAACCACAACAGCGAAGTCAAATTCTTTCCAAACGGGGTTTGCGGTAATGGTGGGCCAAAAGTCGCAGCCAATATAGCTTTGGCTTTCTTTCGCATCGGCGCAGCTCTCGGGGTTGTCCACGTTGTTTCCTGGGGCGCTATCAATCGACCCCGGTCCATCCGTTTTGATATCGTCCTTCCCTCCACCACCCGGGGTGTCACTTCCCGTGTTTTGGCCGTTTCCTACATTGATATCGCCATTGTTTTTGCTGCCATCGGGTGAAGTGGCGCCGGCGCTACAGCTGAGGGCTAAGAAAAGTGTAGGAAAAGTCGCTAATTTGAGTCGCTTCATGGGGAGGCCTTCAAAAGATAGTAATTTAAATTGGAGAACGGAGAGAGTCTGAGGGAGAGGACTAGCAAAGGCGGGCGCGTGGTCAATCAAACGCCTCCGCGCCTCAATTCATCGTGAGAGATTTCCTGGTGGGCCAGCCTCTCTTGAGGAGGCCCAGTTACTCACGAAACACAATTGAAAACCGATGGATCTCAGGGACCGTTTACATCGTGCAATCGAGATTTGTGGTGTAGGGGTTTACGCCCAGAGCAAAGGCAATCGTCTTGAAGAGATTGATACGACTTTGACTTTTATCCTTTCCACAATCGATTCCGTTGATGATACTTGTGGTGCCACCAAAGCTTCTGTTTTTCACAATTGCATCGTGGCAAATGCCCTTGGCTGACTGCTCTGTGCTCCAAAACCAAAGAGCGGTTCCCCAGGCGAGGTAAGGTTTTTCCATGACCCAGTTGGGGTTGTTTACGAGATCTTCTCCAAAGGCGGACGTCGCCCCTTGGTAGTTGACCTTGTGCGTAAGCTGGAGTGCCCCGCGGCCGTGGTAAATGCGGTAGGCAGCTACGCACGCCGCTTTAGTCTCGGTTGTACCGTCAGCTCCACAACCTGTTTCTTCAATGAGGCTCATACTTGCGGTTTCGTGGGCGACCTGGGCGAGAAAGGCTGCCGATTCTAAGATGCGGTCGCGCAATGTGCCCTCGGTGGTAAACGTGCTGCATGCTGGCCAGGCACCACTGACGCATTTATCGACCGCTTCCATCAAACCAGCGTAAGAGAGGTTGGCATGATGTCCTGCAAAGAGTTCATCAAAGATGGCTTCTGTCACGATATCTTTGAAGGTGCTTTGAGCGGTGAGAGTGCCGCTAAAGAATCGCAAATCATCGATCCAAAAATCGACCCCGGCTGTAGCGTCGGGTTGTGAGAAGCTCAAGTTAACAATTTGAGCTTGGGGTTGAAAATTCTCGGGAATACCTGGGGTAGGATCGGTACAATCTAGGCGCTTAAAATCCGACCAAGGGATGCGATACTCTGTCCACGCTCCCGTTCCTTCGAGCATGATTGCGTAATGGTCGTAACAATCACTCTCACACGCGCCACCGCTTGTTGCGGGTTGAGTCGGGGGAGAATGCAATGAAAGCTTAACTTGTTTGTGCCCTGCAGCAGGATCTCCTTTAAACCAAAAGGTAAGCCCCTCGTAAGCGCGAGCATCGTAACAGGTGCTGACATCGACTCCTAAAGTGGCAGAAAAAGCGTCTTCGCTACCAGCGCTGGCTGTATAATGAAACGCCCCTACGCTATCGACGGGCCCGCCGGCTGGGGGAGCGACCTTGTCCCAGATCGTGGCAACTGAGTCATGTTTGGCCTCCCACCAATTGCCAGTGCGCCCGTCTCGAGAAGCTACGATATTTGTATCGTTGTCATCAAAATGGTCGATGGTGAGGTAACCACCATCAGCTACCACCATGCTCTCAGAGCATCTGCCCAAAGCAGGTCCCGTGTAGACTCCAGACCACTCGCAAGCATTTGCCCCCGTACTGGCTCCAGCTCCGGTGGTTGCACCGGCCCCCGTACTGGCTCCAGCTCCGGTGGTTGCTCCGGCCCCTGTACTGGCTCCAGCTCCGGTGGTTGCTCCGGCCCCTGTACTGGCTCCAGCTCCGGTGGTTGCTCCGGCTGCAGTGCCACTGGGAGTTGAGGTGCTACTCGACGAGCAAGCGCCGCTCACTAGTGCTCCCACAAAGAACAGGCTTGCGAGGATCGGACTGGACCCCTTACGTAATCCTGTAGAGAATGAGCGCGTGGCTCTTGGTGAAGAATATTTCATCCCCTCAGCCTAACGCAATTGGGGCCGCCGGGCAGGTATTTTATTGATCTACGCTCATTGCAGGCCTCTTAGAATTCATAATTCGCTCGTGCTAGATTTTTATACTCAGAAGAAAATTGCGACACATTGTGTACGTACCGCAAGAATTGCTTACATGAGGTCCATTGTGAGCTCCTGAACATATGACTATAAACCTGACTGCGTAGGCCCATTGATTGTGTGTGTAATGATAGGTGAGTCTCTTGAGTAAAAGTGTGCCGGGGGAGGGCAAGATGCTACCTGATTGCCGCGAGGGTGTATGTTTATGGGGCGGGAGCGAGGCTTGGCTGATACGATTACTGCATTCGCGACTTCTAAAGTGTGTTGAAATATCAATGGGGCATAAGAGTTGTTTTGCGGATGTTTTAGTACGGAGCAAAGTCTTGGTGGATCGCACCTGTGTGATTCTTCAGAGAACGAAGAGTTAAAAATGAAGAATTATAATAGTAGTGCGTTTTTTCGGAGCAGTTCAAGCAAGGCCGCTAAGGCGGTCAGCGCTCTCGGGTGGATAGGACTGGCTGCTTTCGGGTGCGCTCAAGTTTCGGAACCCGATTCCTTTGAAAAGTCTGGCAACAGTTCTTCTACCGGGGCAAGTTCTTCTACCGGAACCTCAAGTGGGGGCGCCGGATCTACTAGTAGCGGGGGCTCGACTCTTGGCAGTGGGGCTTCCACCGCCAGCGGGGCTTCCACCGCCAGCGGGGGGGCGACTCTTGGCAGCGGGGGGGCATCTACTGGGGGAGCTCCTTCAACAAGCACAGGCGGAGCTACAAATTCTACCGGGGGTAGCCCGGCTACAAGTAGCTGTACCGTTGATGAGTGCCGAGCCGATGGTGGGTGTGACACGTGCCAACGTGAGGGAATTAGTAGCGTATTTAGTTGTCAGCCTGATGCTTCGCTGAGCGAGTGTGGGGCCATGTGTATCAACATGCAGACTGACAATTCTCATTGTGGTACCTGCGATAACGCATGCGGGGACGGTCGGTCTTGTTCAGCTGGAGTGTGTGAGTGTGACAGTGGCGGCTCCGAGTGCAGTGAGGTTTGTGTCGATTTACAGAACGATGTAGGCAATTGCGGCGAGTGTGACTTTCAATGTGCCACGGGAGCCTCTTGTTCGGGAGGCGATTGTGCATGTTCGGGCGCAGAGATTGTCTGTGACAGTACGTGCCTTGACTCCAAGAATGACGTAAACAATTGCGGGGCCTGCGGAACGGTTTGCGATCCAGCATCTGCCGCAAAATACTGTTCTGATGGTACCTGTAGCGAGTGTCAAACCCCCGGAAAGCTCGATTGCGGCGGTGGGTGCGTTGCCGTTGCCGACAATGACGCCCATTGCGGAGCATGTGGCAATGTGTGCGATACAGCGGGAGGTGAGGTTTGCTCAGGCGGCAGCTGTGTAATTTCTGCTTGCTCTGCCGAAGGAGTAATCGAGTGGACTACCGACGTAGGTAACGGTAACGACGGCGCAGGATTTAAATGTACAAACCGTCAACGCGTCAGGTACATGGGTAGTCTTTACGAATGCAAGTACGACAGCAACAGTAGTCCTCCGCCTAGCACCAGTGGTGCATGGTCATTCGTTATGTCTTGTACCCTTTAGATTGTCTCAATCGTAGTGCGTTGATTGTCGCACTGCGATGATTTGCTCGATATCCTTGTAAAATGAGCTAGACTCAGCGGGTCGACGGGCGGTTTCCGTCGGCCTCGCTCTAGCGAGTTTTGTATGGGTCCAGCGTTGGCCCAGAGGTCGGCTTGTATCCGTCCTCGAAAACGAGGAAAAGAAAATGATCGAAGTGAAACTTCCCGACGGGAGTGCTCGCTCCCTGGACGACGGCGCTTGCGCCTTTGACCTAGCAAAATCTATTGGTCCCGGTTTGGCAAAGGCAGCAGTTGTTGCGCGCGTCAATGGCCAAATTGTCGACTTGAGTTTGCCCCTGAGTGATGGCGATGAAGTCGCTCTGATCACAAAGAAAGATCCGGAGGCCCTTGAGGTTCTTAGGCATTCTGCGGCTCATTTGATGGCAGATGCCATTTTACGTGTCTTTCCCGAGGCCGAGCTGACCATTGGGCCAGTCATAGAGGATGGGTTTTATTACGATCTTCACATGAAAGGCGGAAAAATCACCCCTGAGGATTTTCCGAAAATTGAAAAGGAGATGCAGCGTATTGCCAAGAGCGCTCTGCCCTTTCAACGTTGTGCCTCGGACGGCAACGACGAGGTTTTTGCTCGCTACAAGGCGATCGACGGCGGGGCTAATCAATTCAAGGCCGAGTTGATCGAAGGAATTCAAGAGCGAGGCGCCGAATTGAGCTTCTACCGCCACGGAGATTTTATCGATCTGTGTCGGGGACCCCATGTGCCCAGCACCAGCTTTCTTAAGAATGTAAAGCTGACAAAAGTCTCTGGAGCCTATTGGCGCGCTGACGCAACGCGTGAGCAACTGGTTCGTGTTTACGGGACCGCATTTTTTGCAAAAGAAGAACTCAAAGATTATCTCCACGCCTTGGCCGAAGCTAAAAAGCGCGACCACCGGGTTTTGGGAGAAAAGCTTGATCTATTTACGTTCATTGAGGACGCTCCTGGTTTTCCGTTTTTTCATCCCAATGGCACAAAGCTTTTCAATCAGCTCACAGACTATATGCGCGGTCTATTAGCTCGACGCGACTACCAAGAGGTGAAAACCCCCCTAGTTCTAAGCGAAGAGCTTTGGCACAAGAGCGGACATTACGAGAATTACTTGGAGAATATGTTTTTCACCAAGCTGAAGCTACGGGATGAGAAAGACCCAACTCATATCAAGGAGGACGTTGTCGAGGACCGCCCTATGGCCCTCAAACCCATGAACTGTCCAGGTCATGTTATGCTCTACAAGAGTCATCAGCATAGCCATAACGAATTTCCTTTGCGTTATGCCGAGATGGGTCTGGTTCACCGTCGCGAGATGAGTGGAGTTCGCCACGGACTTTTTAGAGTGCAAGCATTTACTCAAGACGATGCCCACCACTTTTGCACGCCCGATCAAATTGGTGGTGAGGTGCAGATGCTGATTGATTTCTTCGCGGAGGTCTACGCCGCATTCGATTTGGGTGACGTGCGCATCGAACTGTCTACCCGTCCTGAAAAGAGCATTGGCTCAGACGCAATGTGGGAGACTGCAGAAAAGGCACTCAAGGATGCATTGGACGAAAAGGACATCCCTTACGTCGTCAATCCAGGCGACGGCGCCTTTTACGGCCCCAAGATAGATTTTCATATTCGCGATGTGCTCAAGCGAAGTTGGCAATGTGGGACCATTCAGCTCGACTTTTCTATGCCAGAGCGCTTTGGCTTGACCTACGTGGGCAAGGACGGAGAAAAGCATACGCCTGTAATGATTCATCGCGCTTGCTACGGTAGCCTAGAGCGTTTCTTGGGTATCATTATAGAAAACTACGCGGGGGCGTTCCCCATGTGGCTTGCCCCGGTACAGGTGCAGATTATTCCCGTGAGTGAAAAGTTTGAGGCGTATGCTCGTGAGGTAACAAATCACCTATTGGACGCGGGCATGCGCGCTCAGGCTAATTTATCGGACGATCGCGTGGGCTTCAAAATCCGCGACGCGAGTTTGAAGAAGATTCCTTACGCTATTATCGTCGGAGAGAAAGAAGTCGAGGCAAAAACCATCAACGTGCGCGAGCGAGATTCGGGCGAGCAAGAGGAAACGACCCTCGCCGCATTTGTTGCTCAGGTTCATTTTGCTCCGCCAAAAAAATCAAAAGGACCTCAAGCGGCTCAATAGAAAATTTAGAAGAGCAAGCTCTAACACCGCCCCGTCACCTGACGGTGGCGGTTTTTTCTTTGCAATAGGGCGAGAGGAACTTTATTTTAGAACGATTCCTGACTCTCGTAGAGAGCGACGCTCTAGGACATCTGTCTGCTCGTGATCGAGATCTGCACAAATCACTCGAAGCTCACCTTCGTGTTCAAAGGCGACACTCAATGTGACGCAAGAACACGCGTCTTGAATTGAGAGGTAGGGGCGCGAAATTTGTATTTTTCCCGGAGCAGCCATCGCTCGCTGAAAGTAGGGACGTCGGTACCAATTCGCCCCTTTACCGTCGGAGCAAGGAGCAAAGCGTGCATCACTGATGCCATGATGAGGCGACTCAGCATTGTCACCGATTTGGTAGCCTTCGTTGTCGAGTTCGTAGACTCGCTGTACTCCAGCCACTGCTAGAAACATTGCGATAGCGTCATGAAACCCTACGCCTTCTTGGCGCGCGGAGACACAAGCTTCCAACCCTCCCTTAAAACTTGCGAAATAGCCTTTATCGACGGCCTTTCTTTCAAATTGAGTGCAACGAATTTGCGATGCCAGCTGGTCAAATTGCTGACGAATATCGGTTGATTCGGTGTAGCGGGCTTGGGGACGCGAAAAGTAATAACCTTGAACGAAGTCCACGTCGCTCTCTAGGGCAATCATAGCTTGACGCTCTGTTTCGATGCCTTCCATCACAACGAGAGCACCGGCTTCGTGCACCAAGGATACGATGCCGGGTAAGATACGTTGTACCAGGGGGTTGATAGCCGCTTCGGTAATCATCGCTCGGTCAAGCTTTACGATATCCGGCCGCAATCGCCAGACCCGTTCGAAATTGGACTCACCGGCTCCAAAGTCATCAATCGCCACGAGACATCCCAGGTCGCGAAAACCAGAGACCGCCTCTGCAAGATGTCTCTCGTCGTAGGCGCGTGTTTCGATGATTTCTACTACAACTTGATGAGCGGGTACCTGGGCACATTCGAGCCAGGCCCCAAAGTCTGCGATGACGCCTGCTCGGTCGGGGATACCGTCGGGATTAAAGTTGAGAAAGAGCCAGCCTTTGCCATTTTGACGGCGAAAGCTCTCCATGTGGAGTCGCACACAAGTCTCATTTACCTCAAGTGGACTGAGCTGAGTTGCGAGGCGCGGAAAAATATCGGACGGATTTAGGCAATCGACCTCGTGATCTCGCGCTCTGATCAAAGCCTCATGTCCAACGATCTTCGAATGCACGACGCTGATGATCGGCTGGAACGCCGAAAAGAGCGTTAGCTTTGCGTGCTCGATGAAAGCGGATGGGGGGTCGCTCTCAATTAGCGACTTAGTTTGACTCATAAATATTAATTTCGCGCGAGAGCGGCGTCTGTCCCCCCGAACCGACTCCGCCTATCCCAAGGCTGACCTGCCCTTGACCAGATGACCAGGGTTGATTTTCATTATTTTTATGATCTTCGCGATTCAACTTATGTGAGTCATTCGTATGTGGGGGTATTGGGTCTCATTTACTACCCAAGCTTCGACTTTAGTGCCTTGGCTAGCCGAAAAGTAGATTCCTCGCTCGAATATCGGCGACGCCAAACAAAGTGAGCCTCCGGAGTGGAGGGCGAGATGGTCGCGACGAGCGGCAAATCGCTCGATCATCTGACTATACGTTCAGTAATAAAAATCAGCGCAAACTTTGCAGGCTTGGACCAGTTTAAGATTCACCAGTTCAAATTGTGATTTGAAGCCGTAAAAACTAGTACGACGGCAAACTGAGACGAAGCAGCCGGGATCAAAGGCCCCCTACCCTAGTTGGGGCGGCAAAATCAGGCACGAGGCACTATGGCAGAAAGCGTGGTCGCTCGTGATAATTTATCTTAGAGTAGACGATGCTAGCTCTTACCTCTTTGTGCGGAAATTCTCAGCGTTTGGATGGCGGGGCGATGTTTGGCAATGCGCCGCGGGTGTTGTGGCAGCGTTGGTCCAAGCCCGATGAGGAGGGGCGCATACAGTTGGCATGCCGCTCCTTTCTTGTGCAAGACGGGAAACGCCGCATCCTGATTGAAGCGGGGGTGGGGGCTTTTTTTGAACCAAAACTGAGGGAGCGCTATGGTGTGGTCGAAGGTCATCACGTGTTGTTGTCCTCCCTTGCTGCCCATGGCTGGGCGCCCGAAGACATCGACGTCGTGCTCCTGAGTCATCTGCATTTCGATCATGCCGGTGGTCTTTTGAGTTCATATGCCCCAGGAGAACCGCTCAGTTTGGCGTTTCCGCGGGCTCAATTTGTAGTGGGACAAGAGGCGCTCCAACGAGCAGAAACCCCCCATCCGCGCGATCGCGCCTCCTTCATACCCGAACTTTTACCCCTCCTTAAAGATTCTGGGCGTCTCTCGGTCGTGAAAACGGGGGACGTTCGACATGAATATTTAGGTGACCGTATTAGGTTGCGAACTAGTCACGGTCATACGCCCGGTTTGTTGATTCCCCTATTGCACGGCAGAGAAGAGCGAGCTGTCTTTTGTGCAGATTTAGTCCCTGGTTTACCCTGGACTCATTTACCGATCACGATGGGATATGATCGATTTCCCGAGCAATTGATTGATGAAAAACGCGCCCTTTATGAAGAGGAAGGAGTTGGATGCCTTTTGCTCTATGCTCACGATTGGCAGCTTGCAGCTGGACGATTGAGTCAATCGGACCGTGGTCGTTATGAGATATCCCAGCAATGGGAGACCCTAGACGCCTTCGACTTGGACAAAGGTTGAATCTCTAGTTGTGCCCTTGCCCGGCGGAGCTGAGCCAGGGTGCGGGAGTCCCCTTGTTGTTTCTTATTCGTCTGAATAATATTTTTTGTCTTTTTGAGACGAAACCCCGCACGAAGTTTCGTGGTTTCGTACTAGAGTCGCCGCGAAATGGCCCTAGTACTCTTTGATACTCTCGATAATCAGAAGAAAAAATTTGAGCTGGCGGAGCCGGGTCACGCGCGCATTTATGTGTGTGGTCCCACGACTTACGATCACGCTCATATCGGACACGCCCGCCCCTGCATCATTTATGATGTCTTAGTAAGGTTTCTTCGAAGCCAGGGAACGCGTGTTACCTATGTTCGTAACGTCACAGACATTGATGATAAGATCATCCGTCGCGCCGCCGAGAATAACGAGGAACCTTCAGTGCTTTCGGCAAGAATGTTTGAGTCTTATTCGAGTGATATGGCGCGTCTTCATAACGTCGAGCCCGATCACCAGCCCAAGGTTACAGAACACATTGATGAAATTGTGGCACTGACCCAAAAGCTCATTGAGCGAGGTCACGCCTATGAGTCTGAGGGCGATGTATACTTTCAGGTTTCATCAGACAAAGAATACGGAAAATTGAGTCATCGCGATCTCTCTCAAATGGAAGCAGGAGCAAGCGACCGTGTGAGTGAGGTTGAGGCTAGTCGAAAGAAACACCCCTTTGACTTTGCCCTCTGGAAGAATGCGCGGGAAACCAGCCCATCATGGGAGAGTCCCTGGGGTAAGGGGCGGCCGGGCTGGCATATCGAGTGTTCGGCCATGGCGATGAAATATCTCGGCGAAAGCTTTGATTTGCACGGTGGTGGACTCGATTTGGTTTTTCCTCATCATGAAAACGAGCTTGCCCAAAGCGAGTGTGCCACGGGAAAATGTTTTGCAGGCCATTGGATGCACAATGGATTTGTGCAGGTCAACAAAGAGAAAATGGGCAAGAGCCTTGGCAACTTTTTCTGTCTAGGTGAAGCCTTTGATAGGGTCGAGCCCGAGGCTGTTCGCTATTCATTGCTCACAGTGCATTATCGTTCTCCCTACAACTTGGAGATGAACCTGGATGAGGCCGGCAATCTATTGAGCTTTCCTCAGTTTGATGAGGCCGAAGCGCGTCTTGAATATCTGTATTCGGCCATTGCTCGTCATCGTGCAATTGGCGAGAAAAAGATCAAGGATACTGAGGCCGATGTTCCCGAGGAGATTGCCAAGTATTTGGAGCGTGTTCAGCGGGTATTGGAAGACGATCTCAATACAGCGCAAGCCATCGGTCACCTTTCTGGGCTCCTCAAGTCTGTGAACGAAATGTGTGATGGTGCTCAGGGTAAGAAAGGCTCTGTCTCTCGCTCTGTCTATCGCGCCTGTGGGATTGCGTTAAAAGCGACCGGAAATATTTTAGGATTGGGTCTGGACGACCCGGAAGAGTTTTTGGCTCGCGTACGCGACCGTAAGGCAAAGTCCCGGGGCATTGACGCCGAGTGGGTGCAAGGCTGCATCACGAGACGCGCCGAAGCCCGAAGTAACAAAGACTTTGGCGCAGCGGATGCTGTTCGGGATGAACTTTTGGAGAAGGGCGTAGAAATGCTCGACACCCCCCAGGGGACCTCCTGGCGTCTAACCAAATAGGCGGAGAAAGAGGCCCTTCTTATTGAGGTCTGAGCGATTGGCAGCGCAGCGGAAGTATGCGCTGCCAAGACTTTACCATTGAGACAACCATGGATTTTCCAGAGCTAGTTTATGGGCGTCTCATCAAACGCTACAAAAGATTCTTAGCCGATATTGAGTTGGACAATGGCGAGATTGTAACGGCTCATTGCGCCAACCCAGGATCGATGAGGAGCCTCCTTGAGCCGAGTCCTCGGTGCTGGTTAAGCCGCGCTCGGCCAGGGCGCAAGTTAGCGTATACCTGGGAAGTCGCCGAGCAAGGGGAGACCAGAATCTACGTGAATCCTATGGGGGCAAATCGCGTTGTCGCTGACGCTCTCACTCAAAATGTGATCAAGGAGCTTATTGGCTACGACGTGATTCAGCCCGAGGTAAAATATGGAGAAAATAGTCGCATCGACTTTCTTCTTACTGGGCGCCCCGGGCGTGCCTACGTCGAGGTAAAGAGCATGACGATGACATTTGGGGACGGAAGGTGCGCCTTTCCAGACTCTGTCACCAAACGCGGGACGAAGCACCTGCTTGAGCTTGAGCGAATGGTCAGTCAAGGCACGCGCGCGGTGCTTCTTTTTTGCGTGGGGCGTACGGACGCAAAGACAGCAGAGGCCGCGGGATCTATTGACCCTACTTACGCGTCCACTCTTCGTCAGGTTGCAAAAAGTGGAGTCGAAGTGTTGGCCTACACCGGGCCCATCACCCACGCAGGTTTTAAATTGGACCGCCGGGTTGACCTATTAGGTATTGGAGATGTCTAAGTCGCACTCTTCGCGCTCGTTGGCACTTTCAAGTGTTTGAATTAGCGCCCATTCTATCAGTGACATACCGCCAAATCCAAAACTTGTCGCAAAAGCCATTGCCCCGGCAACGTGCAGTTCACTCGCTAAAATGAGCGGTCTGTCAAAGGCAAAGCACTCTAGACATGCCTCGTAGCTTTGCACATCATCGGTGTACTTCTCATCTGGTGCATCTAAATATCCGAACAACATTTGCCCCCCCGGTTGACCCTGCAAACCTAAC
>Ga0256845_1002783_pt1 | contig 12343 bp, 12 predicted proteins | sample RiftiametaG_FD_189101 | JGI IMG/M metagenome (GOLD analysis project Ga0256845, IMG submission 189101) | Tube worm associated microbial communities from hydrothermal vent at the East Pacific Rise, Pacific Ocean - Riftia | ecosystem: Host-associated > Annelida > Integument > Unclassified ... | reverse complement strand
TATTATTATTGCCGGTACAATCCCTTTAACTCCCCAAATATAATAAATAGGAATTGTTAATATAAGTCCAAATATGCTCCCAAATAAAGTAGACTTAGCAATACCTTTGTAATTAAATGTCCCTTGTAAAAGAACTTTTTGTCCTATATTTATTTGATTAATTAAAACAACAATAGAAACGATTTTAAATGCTAATGAATAATCAGGACTATTAAAAACCCATTGACTTAAGTATGGTGATAAGGAGAATGTTATAATTGTTCCTATAATTCCTGTAATAAAAACTAACTTTCTAAGAATGGTAATAACTGTATCTTTCTGTTTCTCATTGCCACTAGTATATGCTTGTGAAATATCTTTAACACCACTTGTTCTTAAGCCAATACCTGTAATATTCCCTATAATTCCTATTGTAGAAAAAATTAAACCTGATATTCCCATACCATAAGGACCTAAAAGGATAGCAACAATTTTAGATCTTATTATAGAAATTAATATCTGGAAAAATTTTACTCCTCCAAATAAAGATGTTGCTTTAATAATGTTACTATATGAATTTCTATCCTCCGTCATATTTTTTACAGATATAAAAATACAAACCTATTCATTACCTAATTCTCAGATTTATTATTTATAACTCTAACAACATTCTCTATTTCACTATCTTTAATCACTGCACTAATAGGTAAGCTTAATACTTCATTATGAATTTTTTCGGTAATAGAATATTTTTTATTATTCCACTCTTTATATGCCTTTTGTTTATGTGGTGAAATGGGGTAATGTATTAATGTTTGAATACCTGCATCGTTTAAATATTTCTGTAAATTATCTCTATTTTTGGTTCTTATAACAAACAGATGCCAAACATGAGAGTTAGTTGAAAGTTGAAAGTTGAAAGTTGAAAGTTTGGGTAAAATTATTTTGGAATTTTTAATATTATCAATATAATATTGAGCAATCTCCCGCCGGCGTTGGTTTTCTTTATCAATATATTTTAATTTTACTGTTAGAAATGCTGCCTGTATTTCATCCATCCGGCTGTTTAATCCTTGATAATCATTTTTATATTTTTCTTTTGAACCGTAATTTCCCAGTGCTCTTATAACTTCTGCCAATTCTTTGTCTTTTGTTGTTACTGCTCCCGCATCACCAAGGGCACCCAAATTTTTACCCGGATAAAAGCTAAAACCTGCCGCATTTCCCAAATTCCCTGTTTTTATACCGTTCCATTCTGCACCTATTGCTTGTGCATTGTCTTCTATTATCTTAAGATTATATTTTTTTGCAATATCTTCTAACTCTTTACTCCAACAAACTTGTCCGTATAAATGCACTATTAATATTGCTTTTGTTCTTTTGGTAATATGTTGCTCAATAAGTGAAATATCTAAATTATAAGTATCAATATCAGGTTCAACCAATACGGGTTTCAATCTATTATCGGTAATAGCCAATATGGTTGCAATATATGTATTTGCAGGCACAATTATTTCATCGCCTTCTTGCATAATACCAAGTTCAATATAACCTCTTAATATTAATCGCAGAGCATCTAAACCATTTCCTACACCAATAGCATTAGACGTTCCTATATAATTGCAAAGGTTTTGTTCAAACTGTTTTACTCTTTCGCCCAACAAATACCAACCACTATCTATAACTTCAGTAGCAACTTGTTTTAACTCTTCGCTATATTGAGCATTTATTTTTTGAATATCGAGAAATTTAATCATCTTTAAATTAATACATTTTTTATTATTACTCTATCTCAATACATTAACACATATTCCATATATAAAGACTCTAATGTTGATTTTTCTTTATTTAAAACAAATCCTGTTTTTTCATAAAGATTTATTGCCCTTTTATTTGAAGGTATTACTTTTAGATAAACAGTTTTTAATTTTTTCTCTTTTGCAATATTAATAATATATAATATCATTTTTTTTCCTATTCCTTTTCCCCAATATTCTTTTTCTCCAATATACCCCCAATATTCACCAGATATTCTTGTTATATTTTTTAATCCTACTACACCTATTATTGTTTCATTGTATTTTACACCTTTTATGAAATAATCTGATTTATGTTTTAAACTTAAAAACCATTTTTTTTGTTCATCTTGAGTAAAATCGGGTGTATTTGTTAATCTTTTTATTTCAATATCATTTAACCAAACCCAAGATTTTTTTAGAAGTTGAGAATCATAAAAAATAAAATCAATCATAATATTTTTATTAAATTAAATTCTTATTTCATAAAAATCACATACTGTAGCTCTTCCTCCATAACCTTCTTTGTTTCTGATTAAGTTCCTATTTAAGTATTGACCATCATTTTCTGTTGAAATTCCAAAATCAAAATAATTATAATTTATATATTTTTCATTAATTAAATAATCAACAATTAAACTAAATATACCTTGTTCTTTTCCTATCTCATTACTTGCAATATACTGACAATGAACCGTTAAGTGATTAATGAATAATATTGTCCCTGATATAATTTTATCATTATCTTTTACCACAAATAATTTAATGTTTTCAGGAAATTTTTTAGCAAGCATTAATAATTCTTTACCTGTATGTACTGGTTTTACATTATACTTTTTATTTAATACTGTTTTTTCAAGTTCCATAAAAGAAATAAAATCATTTGATTCTTGGACTTCTAAATTTAATGTTTTAGCTTTTTTGAGTATCGCTTTGTGCCCTTTTGAAAAAGAAATGCGATTCTTTAAATCAATAGTACTAGATACGTCTCTTCTATAAAGTATTGCATTAAAAAGAAAAAGAGCATATTTATCTTCTCCTGATGGTATTTTATAATAAATATCAGGTACAGACTTGTAAATTATTTTTTTTATATTATTATTTTTTGAAAATTCAATTAAAGAATTTAATATTTCTATCATTTTATTTGTTGTCATTTTTGTATTTGAGATAAAACCACCAAAAGACAATCCTGAATGAGAATATAAAACATTATCATTAATATTCGCAGGAAATAAAGAGATAAGTTTATCATTATCATATATCATCAAAGAATAATCTTCAAATCTATCAGAATGATATTCCATATAATCACGATAAAACATAAAATGACCATTTTTAGAATTATTTATAAACTCATCCCATACTACCTTTTTACTTTTATCATATTTCTTAATTTTCATTTTATTTTTTATATTTTAAAAAATCTTTATAATCTCTAATATAATCGTTTTCATCATAATTATACGAAGCTAAAACCAAGCAAATACTTCCGGAAGAAAAATTTGCCAATTCTCTCCAAATTCCATGTACAATATGTAAAGCAACATATGGTCTGCTTAAATGAATTGTTCGCTTAATATTTCCATCGTCAATAATAACATCGAAACTACCACTTGCCGCAATAATAAATTGCTGTAATTCTTTATGTGCATGCCCTCCTCGTTCTTCTCCTCCGGGAATATCATAAAGATAATATACTCTTTTTATTTCAAAAGGAGTTTCTATATTTTCTTGTATAGGGGTGATATTACCTGCTCTATTATGTATTTTGGGTAATTCAATAACCGAACAATCATAAACAGTATTATTTCTCATTTTACCATAGTTTTAAATTGTTCATAATTGCGAATATAATCATTCTCATTGTAAGTTCCCGATGCCAATATTAATGCTAAAGAATTAGTGGAAAAATTCTCAATCTGCCGCCATATCATTTTTGGTACATACAACCCGTAATACGAACGGTTTAATGTAAAAGTCTTTTTTTCTTTCCCATCATCCAATACCACATCAAAACTTCCCGAAAGGGCAATTATTAATTCCCTTAACTCTTTATAAGCATGCCCTCCCCGCTTTTCTCCTCCGGGGACATCATATATCCAATAGGTTCGTTTAATATTAAACGGTATATGATTCTCTCCTTCAATAAAAGTAAGATTACCTCTGTCATCAAGAATCTTTGGAAGTTCTATAATTTTAATTTTATCAATTTCCGGCTTCATTATTTAGCTTTAATTATAAAATATTATGCAAATTAAGTTTTTATTTTATTACTCTTGAAGTTATATTATATTTTTTCTTACTTTATTTTATTAACTACAAATTTATGTGGTTAAAAATATTTATTTACCTCAAATAACTTTTAATTCGCTATACTGATTATTTTTGAACCTCCTAAAGATTATAAGAACATTGAAATTATTGTTTTGTTATCAAACCTTCCAGGTTTTAGAAACCCGGAAGGTTTAAATACCTTGTTACAAATCAGGCTTTTACAAGTTTATACTGAGTTTATCGAAGTGTGGTCACTGAGCTTGTAGAAGTGACTTTTGCCAGTTACCACCGCAAGCCAAATCAAAGCAAGTCTCCCCTTAAGAGCCTGTCCCGTGCTTGTATCGGGAGAAGTGCCGTAGGCAATGGGTGAAAAACCGTCTCAGCCTCCGTAGCTGCTTTCAACTTTACAAACTTTTAACTTTTAACTCATTATTGCATTCGCTACGCTCATTTTTGAACTATATAAGACATCTAACATTTAAGTTATGCTTCGCTTTGTTCAGCAATTTTGAAACATTAAGGAGTTAAGAAAATTAAGGTTTTTACTGCAAAGCCACGAAGATGCAAAGATTTTTTTGTGAAATCAATATTTCACCCCTATAAGTCCTCCCGAAATGCTTCGGGATAAACTATCAAGGGGACACTGTCTTCGATTGAATGACAGCAAAATAATAATCTAAAGTAAATTACAAATACACTATTTCACTACTCAAATTCTAAGCAAAGCAATATAATTAACATCATCGTATAAAATAAATTTATCAACACTATCAATTAAGCTAAAATACCCAATATATGGAAAAGAATACGGTTACATTACTACCAATTTCATATCTAATTTATTTTATTAATAATATCATCAATACTAATATTTATTTTAGAGAAAGCAAACCATTTTTTACCTAAGTCTTTAAGCGATGCACCTATATGGTATAAATTTTTATTGTCTATTATTAAAAACCGGTCATGCGATTTATTAAATTGTTTTACTTCTATTGTATCGTATTGAGAGTTATGCTTTTCGATATCTAATTGCAATTGTTTACTTATTTTTGTGGTGTATATGATTGCTTTTACGTTCTTGTTTCGTTTTGTAAGCATTAATAATACTGTTTCATTAATATAGTTATCTATTAATATTATTTCTTTTTTTGCTGTTTTAATTAAGTCTGTAACAAAAACATAGGCATCAAATATCTGTCCTTCGTAATAAATACCTTCAGTTTGGGGTAAGTTTGTGTTAATAAGTTGCTCTAATTTATTATCGTGGTCGTTAACCTTACTTTCTAAGTTTTTAAGTTTCTCAAAAAGTAATACATTCTCAGAAGCAAACTTTCTAAAACTAACAAATATTCTAATTATTTGAATACTAACATCTATTGCCACTTTACTTTTTAAAACAGATGCTAACATAGACACACCTTGCTCTGTAAAAACATAAGGTGATTTTCTTACTCCTCCATGATTTAAACTTGAAGTCACAATTTGTGATTTCAAGTTTTTAACTTCCTCATCGGTTAATTAAAACATAAAATCATTAGGAAATCTTTCAATATTTCTTTTAACTGCCTGATTTAATACTCTTGTTTCTACTTGATAAAGTTTTGCTAAATCTCTATCAAGCATTACTTGTTTATCTCGTATAAGAAAAATTTTATCTTGTATTTCTTTTTGTTTTATCAGTTTAGACATTAATCTGTATTTAATAAATTACAAATAAACTCTACGTTTTCAATTTCTAAATCGGGATAAATCGGTAAGCAAAACAAGTCTTCCCTCTGAGAGCTTGTCCCGTGCTTGTATCGGGAATAGTGCCGTAGGCAATGGGTGAAAAACCGTCTCAGCCTCCGTAGCTGCTTTCAACTTTACAAACTTTCAACTATCAACTCCGTTATTAATTATAACTTTCCAATATCCGCCTTTATCGGGGACTATCCGTTCCAGTATCCCTTTTTCTTTTAATTTATTGATATATCTCGCTATTGTTCGCCTTGTCACATTAAATTTTCCGGCTAATTCAGTAGTACTTATGTTTTTATTATTTAATATTTCTCTGATAATATTTTTTTCTGTGACATTTTCTGTGACATTTTCTTTATTTGAATGTATTGTTACCCAAAAAGCATCGGTAAAATCAAAATTTACTATATTATCATTTGCTCTGCAAGCATCTTTAACTCTTCTTATGCCTGTACCTGCTTTCTCCATATAAATAGTACGCGATAATAAATCGGCAAGCAATCTGTTTCTTACTTCGCTTCTATTACCGAAATCTTCTTTAGGAAATAACAATTCTCCTTTGTTATTAATAATTATTTTATCAGTTAGTTTTTCTATTGCAATAGTATCGCCAAGAAAATAATCAAAATGAATTATTGCATTTACAATTGCCTCTCGATATGCTTCAATAGGATATTCAGGGAATTCCTTTCTTTTTGCATCTTTAATTTCGTAACGAACAGGAACACGTTCTTTTAAATATGCAATAGCAAATTCTATATTACCGATAATACCTCTGTCAATAATTTTTTTGTCTAAAATATCTATTCTTTCTGTATCGTTAAAATGGATACAACGTATTTTTGAAGTTATAATATATTTATACGGCTCTTTTGCAAAATATAATGCTCCGGCATTTGTAAACCCATCATTTGTTAATACTCTTAAGTTTTTTAATATATCTTCTCTTGTAAATTATTAGAGATGTTAGCCAACTTAAGATAATACTCAAATTTTTCGTTATCAAAATCTTTCCATTCAAAATTCTCGCAAATTTGCTCATCAAACCTGATTTTTCCTGTTTTTATGGCAAGCGCTAAAATCTCATCTCTTTTCATTTTTTGAAAATTAGCTCCCATTCGCATAAAAAAACCTGCCGAACACGAATATGGTTTATTTGCTCCTTCTTTTACTTCTATTTCAATAATATTATCTAATTCTTGTATAGAGATAACCAATGCGGGATCACAATTATGAGCAATATCTTGTATCTGCGATTTTAATTTATTAGTAATATTTATGCCTTTTATTTTACTATTATCAGTAATACCTATATAAATAAAGCCACCGGAAGCGTTGGCAAAAGCAACCATCTCCTTTTGTAAACTTTTATCAATGCCTTCTTTGAATTCAATATATTGACCTTCGCCTAGTTCTAATATTTTATTTATATTATTTGAAGCCACTTGTTTAAAATTCCTTAATATTAAAATATTCTAACCACAGATTTATGGAATTAAAAGAATTTAATATAATAAACCAAATAACCATAAGGGGATAATATTTATAAATCCTGTTTCAATATCATCTTTTACAACAAAAGCTTTTTCTAATTCGGCTATCTGCTTCTTCTTTTTATTCTTCCCTCCTACCTCAAAATAATAATTATCATCAACTAAAAAGTCGGTGCTCTTAGGATACTTTACATTATGCAAATATGAAAGCTGATTGATAAAAAAAGTTTCTCTTACTGTTCCTTTATTTATATTATTTTTATCAATGGCAAACATTATATTGGTATTATTTAAATATATTTTATCCGGTTTGTTAAGTATATTATTACCCTGCGTTTTAGCTCCTAATGTTATTATTAACTCTGCCTTTTCCAGTAAATTTATATACTTTAAAAGTGTTCTTTGGTCCGTTACATAAAGCTTTGAAGACAAATTGCTTAAACCCGGGCTATACGGAGTAGAACTTAAAATTACAGCCAACAACTGTTTTATTTTATGTAATGTCTCAAATGCTATATCATTTACCGAAGGAATATCAACATCTATTATTACATTTATTATTTCACTTATTCTATCAAAATATGCTTCGGGATTTTCTTTGTAAAAAGGATAATAGCCTGCTTTTAGATATAAGTTAAAATAATATAAAATTCTAATGTCTTTTGATATCTCTTTAGCTATTCTTTCATGATTATCTAATATTTCGTGTAATTTAAATGATTGTAAATTCACATTTTTTGAAAAAAGTAAATATTCTCTAAAAGATAACCCTCTTAAATTATATGAGGTCTTTCTACGGCTTAAATCTCCTTGACTTTTATAAAGCTGTAAAATTGACGAGCCTGAATATACTACCTTTAAATCAGGTATTGTATCGTAAATATTTTTTATCTCTTGTGCCCAATCGTATTTTTTATGTTTCTTCGGATACTTCTGAATCTCATCAATATATAAATACTCACCCTCGTATTTATAAAACTGTTCTGCTGTTTCAAATAGTGTATTATCATAAAAATAAGGAAGATCGGCAGATATGTATAAAACTTTTTTATTATTATTTTGTAACTCTTTCGCTTTTTGAAGCATTAATGTTGTTTTACCAACGCCTCTTGCTCCTTTTATTTCTATCAACTTCTGATTCCAATAGTGATCTGAAAAAATCAGATTTAGTATGTTTTATTAACCTGTTACTTATTTCAAATAATTGCTCCATTATTTTACAAAGACACAAATTCTGTAATACATTACAATTAATTTTTGTAATTTTTGTAATACATTACACTTTGCAGAGGATTGTGTATTAAAAAACCGTCATTGTGAGGGCGAAGTCCATGACAATCCGTTTGCTAAGTAAATACTACTTCCGGCTAATTCAGTAGTGCTTATGTTTTTATTATTCCATAATTCCGCAAAACCTGTCGGGTTTGTATATGTCTTATTACTTACACTTGTAAAAAGTATCCGTATTTTTTCTATTTGTTTATTATCTCCCAGTAGCCTGTTTTTTTACTTCCGATGCGCTTTATAATATTATTTTCTTGCAGATATTGCAAATCTCTCTTAATCGTTTTTTCATTAACATTATATATATCTGCTAATTCTACTTGTGTTATTTTACTATTTTTATGAATATCCTTTAAGATACTTTTTTGTCTGTCATTTAAAGGGACATTTAAAGGGACATTTAAAGGGACATTTAAAGGGACATTTGTATTATTATCAATATTTTTATTTGTAAATATTTTTAATGGTACGGTAGTAATAAAAATATCATCATCAATAAAATCATTATTTTCAGAACCGGAATATATTTTATTATATCGAAATATATTTCGTATTCCTGTTCCTAATTCCTCGGAACGTCCCATTTGTGTGAAAATTTGTGCTATATGCGGATTCTTTGGAAAAGGTTCAAAATTACCGGGTTTCAATATTCCCCACTGATGTGGTTTATTGGCATTTTTACACACTACTTTGTCTTTATAAATTATAAAACTTGTGGGAAAAGCATTTGTATATTCACGATGTATCAATATATTAGCAACTATTTCTCTAAATATCTTTTCTCGTAATAATATGCGTTGGTCTCCTTGTAAATAAAATTTATCGGGTAAATGCTTTTCCACAAAAGCCATTAATTTATCATAAGCTTCAATTAAATTACACCGTATATTTACTCTGTCATCATACCTATCAATATTTTCTACTCTTAATAAAGCATCAATTTTATAATGAGGTATTGCACTTCCTATTGTTTCAGACTTACCAAATAACAATAAAGCAGACATTGTAAAACCTTCTTTACCTGTAACCATATCTTTACGATACAACCCTGCTGTTTTATAAAAGTCACTATCTGACAATTCATTCCATGGATGATTGGGCCTGTAAATTCTAATAATTTTACGAACCCTTTCAACTACTCCTTCCGCAAAATCCCTTTCATCAAGAAACGGATAAATTTTATTTTCACTATACTCAGTAGATTTTCTATTATAAATTTGTTTTATTTGGGTATCTGTTTTTAAAATAAAATCACCATCTTCGCCTCTATCGTATATTTTATTTGCTGTTTTATGTACTTGTGACGAAACAGGAACAAAAATATAAATAAGAGTTTTACCGTTAAGTTCTATAATTTTAGGCTCTAATAAAAATGAAGGAAATAATTTTTGAGGATTATTACTGAGGTTTGTAATTTGCTTCACAAATAAATCTGCTTTCTCTTTACTTACTCCCTCAATTTTACCATTATCAGAGATTCCTAGAATTATTTCACCTCCTTTTTTATTTAAAAAAGCACAAATTGTTTCAAAAAGATTTTTGGGTAACTCTTTTTCAGCTTTTTTAAACTCAATAGTTAACCCTTCACCTTTTTTTATTATATCATTAATTTTACTTATTGACATATTAAGCTTACAATTCTTAATATTAAAATTTTATTACCTCAGATTTATAGTCTTAAAATATTTGTTTACCTCAAATAACTTTTAATTCGCTATACTGATTATTTTTGAACCTCCTAAGGATTATAAGAACATTGAAATTATTGTTTTGCTATCAAACCTTCCGGGGTTTTGAAACCCGGGAGGTTTAAATTCCTTGTTGCAAATCAGGCTTCGACATGTTTATACTGAGTTTATCGAAGTGTGGTCACTGAGCCTGCCGAAGTGATTTTTGCCAGTTACCACCGCAAGCCAAATCAAAGCAAGTCTTCCCTTAAGAGCCTGTCCCGTGCTTGTATCGGGAGAAGTGCCATAGGCGATGGGTAAAAAACCGGCTCAGCCTCCGTAGCTGCTTTCAACTTTACAAACTTTTAACTTTTAACTCATTATTGCATTCGCTACGCTCATTTTTGAACTATATAAGACATCTAACATTTAAGTTATGTTTCGCTTTGCTCAACAATTTTGAAACATTAAGAAATTAAGAAAATTAAGAGTTTTTACCGCTAAGTCGCGAAAACGCAAAGGTTTTTTAACCTTCATCTTTAAGAACTTTCAACTTATTATCGCATTTTGGCATTACATCATTGAATCATTGTATAATTATATCATTTTCTTTGTTGCTTATCCGGCTTCGACAAGCTCAGCCTCCGTATCTACTTTCAACTATCAAATAAAATATCTCTCCCTAAGCCAGAGTTCAAATACAGGGTCATAAAAACTAATATTATTTTTATAAACTTCAATGATTTCCTTTTTTATAAGAGCTTTTTTAACCCTTGCAACATTTGCCGAAGAGTTAAGTTTATATTTGTCAATTACGAGTTTAGAGTTAATCTTTTTTTCTCCGGCAATAATCATACGCAAAAAATTAATTTGCGAATTACTTATATCTTCTATCTCCGATTGATAAAACATTGTATTTTGATCTAACAGTATATTTTTTGCTTCGGTAAGAGTATTAATATCTGCTGTTTTATCTGTCATATTCCATAATATATATGCAAGTTGCTGAGTATAATATGGATGATTCTTTACGTAATCAACTAATATTTCCGCTGTTTCTTTATATATTTCTTTTTGTGTTATTGAAAATCTGTCAATAATAAATTTCACCAAATATATTTTATCTATTTTTCCCAAATACATTACATCGCCAAAACGATAAAACGGTGCATTTCGTTTTTGAAACAACCCCGTTAACATGTGTTGTTTACTACCATACAGAATATAACTCACATGAGTATGATTTTGCCAATACGACCTGCATATTTTTTGAAAAGCTAATGAATCTTCAAAAAATTCAATATTTTGAAATTCATCAAGGCATACAACAATATTTATATTTTTTTGAATAGCTATTCTTTCCGGCATATTTAATATTTCTTCAATTTCTGAAGTTGTTCCTGTTAAATTTAAAGACACCTCAAAATTTGTTTCATTGTCTGCCGCTATTGAAAAAGTTGGCTTTAATAAAGTTAAAAAATGTTTTAATGTATTAATACGTTCCTCAAATTTTGATATGGTAGCTTCAATTAGTTTTGACGAAAATTTGTTGTAAAATTCCGCTTCACTTCTTATGTTATAAATATCAATAAATACAAATTTTATATTACTTGGAACTTGATGTGTTAAATTTTTTATAAGAGATGATTTGCCATAGCGTCGAGGCGACACTATGATTGTATTTATCTTTGCATCAATATTAGATAATAACATCTTTGTTTCACTCTCTCTATCTGTGAAAAATTTATCCTCAACAGTTTTTCCAAATAAAAAAGGATTACTCATTTTATCTATATTTTTCAGTAAAAATAATACAAAATAAACAAACTAACAACAATGTTAGTAACTTCGCTGTTAGTAACCATGTTGTTAGTGTTATATCTTATTGTTTGTCAATGTATTACACGTATTAAAATAGCTTGAATATTTATTTGTATCTGTTTAATTTTCATTCACAAATTATACAAATTATACTTAATAAATATTTTTTAACTCTTATTTTTTAACCCAAACTATGCAATAGAAAACAAAAATAGTTTTCTATTGTATAGCGATAAAGAACTACATCTATTTTGGACAATAACCAAAATGATGTATTTCTAAATCG
>Ga0256845_1002782_pt1 | contig 12344 bp, 13 predicted proteins | sample RiftiametaG_FD_189101 | JGI IMG/M metagenome (GOLD analysis project Ga0256845, IMG submission 189101) | Tube worm associated microbial communities from hydrothermal vent at the East Pacific Rise, Pacific Ocean - Riftia | ecosystem: Host-associated > Annelida > Integument > Unclassified ... | reverse complement strand
TTTAGATAAATATTTAGGATTTATGAGATTTCATTTATTAGAGCCAAATATTTCAAGGAATTGAGTTGAAATACTTGGATTTGGAGAAGTTGTTTCACGGTCTCTCCTGTGGTGGAACAACGCACACAATATATTATATTTACGGATATTACGTTCTATTGAGTTGTTCACTATGCGTTACACCAGAGGACTGGTGTAACGAGAGTAAGTGGTTATTTAGAAGTAGATTGTAGCGAATTTTTGTTTAGGCTTCGGCAGGCTCAGCCACCGAATTTGGATAGTTTAAAAGAGTGTCTCTTGTGTCTCTTCTGAGACATCCACTCTTGCTATAAGATCTTTATAGTGTTCCACGTTTTGAAAAGCTTTTTCATAACGCCATCTGAGTACAAATTCGATTATTTCATTTTTAAGTGTTACTTCTAAAGTTTCTGCTTTTCCGAAGTAACCTAGTGAGATATTTTTCGCTTTTTTCTTTCCATTTTTGTCTGGTTCATACGTGATAGCAATAATCTGAATATACTTTCCATCACGCACTTCACCAAAGTCATCTTCTTTCAAACCAATCCCTGAAAGGTTCATTGCTTTATACATAAAGACCTGATCAAAGTCTGGAGATTTTTCAAAAATTTTGAGTTTTTCATAAAGTTGTTTGACACGTACAATGTTGTTTTCTCGTACACTATCATGATTTATCTCACCTTTTGAACTAGGTTTTGATACTGGTTTTGATGCAGTCACATTTTCTGTTTCAACCTCAGAAGATTCAGTAGAAGTTACTTTCCCTTTCTCTTCTAATTTATCTTCTAAACGACTTGTGAGTGCTTTAAGTTTATCTAAACTACTTGACATCAGTTTCCCTTAAAATAGGCTTCTAAGAGCCTTTTTGAGTACATATTATTAAATATAATACTCTACTTTAAGTTACATTATCTTTAAATTATAGTGAATAATATCAATTTTTCTATTATTTAATAAAAAAATACTAAAAGCGTTATAATATTTTTTAATATACTAAAGTCATAAATTATCCCCTATCCCAGTTATAACCATTATTTAGATAAAATCCTTTTCAATAACATTAAGGATATGGATATGGATTATTTAGAAATAGTAGGTGGTAAAAAGTTAAGTGGAGACGTGACAATATCTGGAGCAAAAAATGCTGCTCTTCCTATTATTGCTGCGACCATTCTTTCAGACAAAGAAGTAACTTTAACTAACTTACCTAATGTTGTAGATATCCGTACTTTACTTAAACTTCTGACTATGCTTAGTGGAGAAGTAAACCATAACGAAACTGTGGCACACATCAACAATGGTAGCATCACTTCAACCAAAGCTGTTTATGAGATAGTCTCACAAATGAGAGCTTCTATCTTGGTACTGGGTCCCCTACTTGCTCGTTTTGGTGAATGTGAAGTGAGTCTTCCTGGTGGATGTGCCATTGGGCAACGTCCTATTGATTTACACCTCAAAGCTTTAGAGTCTATGGGTGCACATATAGAGATAAAAGGTGGGTACGTAAGAGCTGAAGCTAAAGATGGACTCAAAGGTGCCAAAATCATCTTCGATAAGATTACCGTAGGTGGTACAGAGAACATCGTCATGGCAGCAGCCTTAGCTCATGGTACGACAACTATACTTAACGCGGCCAAAGAGCCAGAAGTCGTACAACTCTGTGAGATGATACGTGATGCAGGTGTGAAGATAGAAGGAATAGGTACGAATGAACTCAGCATAGAAGGTACCTGTGGAAAACCACTTGAATTTAAAACAGTAGAAATCATCCCTGATCGTATAGAGGCTGGAACATACCTTTGTGCAGGAGCTATTACCAATTCTAGCATCACATTAAACAAAGTGAATCACCAACACATTAGAGCTTCTATAGATAAACTAGAGTCTATGGGTTGTACATTTGAACTTAACGATAATAGCGTTACCATCCACCCTACTGAGAATCTCAAGCCTGTAAATCTCATAACTATTGAGTACCCTGGGTTCCCTACTGACATGCAAGCACAGTTTATGGCACTAGCCGTCATGGCAAAAGGAGAAAGCCTCATAGAAGAGCGTCTTTTTGAAAACCGTTTCATGCATGTATCTGAGCTTAACCGTCTGGGTGCAGACATCTGGCTTAAAGGTAGTACAGCTGCCGTTAAAGGTGTAGATGAACTCTACGGTGCAGATGTCATGGCAACAGACCTCAGAGCCTCTTCTGCCCTAGTCTTAGCTGCACTAGTAGCCGAAGGTACCACAAACGTAAGACGCATCTACCACCTAGACCGTGGATATGATGACTTAGAGGGGAAACTCTCTAAATTGGGTGCAGATATTGTTAGGAAAAAAGAGGGGAAATAGGTTATGCTTTTGGTATAATCTATAACTAACGCAAACTATGATTTAATATCAAAGATTAACTGTATGTTCCCACGCACAGCATAGGAACGAGAAAAAAGGATTAGTTTTATGACTAAAAATATAAGAATTTCACTCTTAATAGCTAGTATATTTTTTATTGGTTGTAGTAATTCAACTCAAATACATATAATAAAAAGTAATAAAAAAATGTTTTTATTAAATGAAGATATTTCCTTAAATAAAACTGTCCATCTTCCCAAAAGTCATATAACAGTAACTTTTAAAAAAGGAAGGTATGTATCATATGCAAAAGATAATGAAGGCACATACTATAAAGGTCCTGATTATTGTTATAATTGGATACCTTCAAATAAAAGTTTATATCCTATAACTGCACATTGTGGTATATATATTTTTAATGATAAATTAAAACCTTATAAGGCTTACCATTATGTTAATTCAATTAGGCGTATTTCTAAAAATAAGATGCTTACTAATGTTTTAGAAAATGCATATGGAGTACATGCTCCAATAATCACAATGTTTGATCCAGAAATTGTCTTTGTAAAAAAACCTAATTTAATTACATCTGATAAAATTCATTGGATAAAAAAATAAATATAATATGAAACTTGTAGTAGCCATCACAGGAGCAAGCGGTGTCCAACTAGGTAAGAAGTTTATTGACTACTTACCTTCAGACATCGAAGTACATGTCGTAGTCTCTGACAATGCTCTAACCGTTGAGAGCTTTGAGAACAAACAAGTCACTTTACATAATTCAGAGAACATTGCAGCGAGTATCTCGAGTGGTTCTTTTAGAGTAGATGCAACGGCTATCATACCTTGTAGTATGAATACATTAGCCAAAATAGCTTGTGGTATAAGCGACAACCTCCCTACCCGTGTAGCTGCTGTAGCACTCAAAGAGCAAAAAAAGTTACTTTTAGCACCTCGGGAACTCCCTTTTTCAGCTATAGCTTTAGAAAATATGCATAAACTAGCCTCACTTGGTGTTATAATAGCACCTCCTGTGATGGGTTACTATTCTGAGTCTTCTAGCTTAGAAGATATGGAGAAGTTCATCATCGGAAAATGGTATGATGTCTTAGGCATAGAAAATAACTTATATGAGAGATGGAACTAATGGGAACACATAGAAAAGCAATATATCCGGGTACTTTTGATCCTGTCACAGTAGGACACTTAGACATTATGAAACGTGCGTGTAGTATGTTTGATGAAATTACCATAGCCGTAGCTAAAAGTGCTTCTAAAACACCTATGTTTAGCCTAGAGCAACGTATAGCTATGCTAAAAGCAGTCACCAAAGACTTTCCTAAAATCAAAGTCGTAGGCTTTGAAGGCTTACTTGTAGACCTCTCTGACAAATTAGATGCAAACATCATCATACGTGGCTTGCGTGCCGTGAGTGACTTCGAGTATGAACTACAAATGGGATATGCCAACTCCTCACTCAAACCTGAGATAGAGACTATCTTTCTCATGCCTAGCCTTGAGTATGGTTATGTGAGTTCTTCTGTAGTACGTTCCATCTTGCCTTTTGGTGGTAAGGTCGACCACCTTCTACACCCTACTGTGCTTAAAATGATACAAGAGTATAGAGCATAATGTATATACTTTTTGAAGGCATAGATACTTGTGGTAAAAGTACGCAGATAGAGTTACTTACCCAAAAGTTTGATGACATCGTCGTGACTAAAGAACCAGGGGGTACAAAATTTGGCGTAAAAGCCCGTGAGATACTCCTAGCAGACTCACTGGCTTCTAAACGTGCCGAACTCCTTCTTTTTCTTGCTGACCGTGCAGAACACTATGAAGAGATAGTAGAACCAAATAAAGATAAGACAGTCATCTCTGACCGTGGTTTTCTCTCAGGTATTGGCTATGCTTTAGCCAATGGTGACTTTGATTTTGAAGAGCTTGTAGCACTTAATAAGTTTGCTCTCTCTGGGCATTTTCCAGATAAAATCATCTTATTTGTTACGAATATGGAAACACTCACTCTCAGAACATCTGAAAAAGAACTCGATGGTATAGAATTACGTGGACTAGAATACCTCATAAATGTACAAAACAAAATGCACGAGAGCTTACAAAAACTAGGCATTGATTATCTAGAAATAGATGCCACCGATAGTATAGAAAACATCCATCAATCTATTCTTACCTACTTAGAGCTATAATTACATAATTTTATCCGTAGGGTGCGTTTGCTAACGCACCTTTTATACCAAAGGAACAACCCCATGATAAACCCATTACGCGGAATGAAAGACCTTACTTTTGAAGAGTCTGAAAGATTTAATTTTATTATTGATACTGCTACTACGATTGCAAAACGTTATGGCTATGGCTACATAGAAACACCTATACTTGAAGAGACTGGTCTATTTAAGCGTTCTGTGGGAGACAGCTCAGACATCGTTAGTAAAGAGATGTACCAGTTTGAAGACAAAGGTGGCAACGATGTCTGTATGCGTCCAGAGGGTACTGCTGGGGTGGTACGTGCTTTTGTACATGCAAAGCTAGACCGTCAGCCTATGAAACAGAAGTTCTACTACTATGGACCTATGTTTCGTTATGAAAGACCTCAGAAAGGTCGTCTAAGAGAGTTTCACCAGTTTGGTTGTGAGAGTTTTGGTGAGGCTTCTGTGTTTGAAGACTTTACCATCATCACTATGATAAGCCAAATCTTTGAAGCCCTAGGCATAGGCTTTGACTTACAGATAAACTCACTTGGTTGTCCCACTTGTATGCCCCCATACAAACAAAATCTCGTGAGTTTTTTAACTGACATCAAAGAGGAACTTTGTGAAGACTGTAACAGACGCATAGGCACAAACCCCATACGTGTACTTGACTGTAAAAACAAAACATGCCAAAGCCTACTCGTAAACTCGCCAAAGCTCATAGAAAACCTCTGTGAAGAGTGTGACACTGACTTTAAACAACTCACAAAACTACTAGACAATGCGGGCATAACATATAAAGTAGATACAAACTTAGTGCGTGGATTAGACTACTACAGCAAAACTGCCTTTGAGTTCGTAAGTAACGACATCGGTTCTCAGTCTGCTATCGCTGGCGGTGGACGTTATGACAAGCTTGTAGAGTTCTTAGATGGTAAGCCTACTCCTGCTGTAGGTTTTGCTATAGGTATAGAACGTATTATGGAACTGGTAAAAATGCCAGAGGCTATACGTGAAGGCATCTACCTTGGTGCTATGACAGAAGATGCGGTTGAAAAACTTTTTGCTATTGCTACAGATAAACGTAAAGAGACAAAAGTAACTTTAGAATATAACAGTAAAGGTTTTAAGTCACACATGAAAGGTGCAGACAAGGTTAATGCTCGTTACGTAGTACTCATAGGTGAAGATGAACTTGCTAATGGTACGGTTTGGGTAAAAGACTTGGAGAGTAAGGAAGAGAAGACTGTTTCTCTTGATAAATTTTAAGATATGAAATCTTTTATAGTAAAAGTAATTATTTCTATTGCTTTACTATATATACTTTTATATTCATTTTTTGTTTATATTTCAGTTTTAGAATATAAAGATATGGACTTTAATAAAAATGGATGGATTGAACTCACTGAAACATTCACGGCTATCGATATAGGTGAAAATCATCTAGATAATAATTGTACTGAATATTATTTTTTAAAAGATGGTATTCCATTTTTAACTAAATGTAAATAATATGTCAATTTGCAATATTTTCAACAATTATAAAAAGTTTGAGATAAAATAATTTTGCAGTTCTGATTTGTTGTATCAAACAACAGCTGGAACTGCTGTTTGGACTTCAAGTCAAATCTTGACTGTGAAGGGTGGTGAAAATAATGAACGATATTATTTTCATACTAGCGATAATACTTGCCATCTTACGATGGTTAAGTAATCGTTAAAACACTAGAGAGAGGTCAAACTCTCTCTTCAAACGTATTTTAACATAAAATAAAATCTAACGCAACCACCCAACCAAATCACTACTCAACCTACCCATAATGACATTGGTCGCAGATGCATAGCCTTTTGCATCTGTACTAGGTGTAGGCTCTTGATAACTAAACCTTCTGCTTTTTACTAATTTACCCGTGTCTGCATCTATGAGGGTGAACTGTATAGAAACTACGGAATGTGAATGCTCTCCTCTTGCTCTGTGTTCAAAGGCAAAGATGTTACTCTCTAGTCTGTAGTTCTCTTTTAGTGTGCTTGTATCTGAGAGTACTGCTTTGAAGAGTCTACTATGGTCTAAAAGATCTATAATAGTCCCTTGTAAAAGTTTACTCATGTTGTTTGACCACTCTGAGTTTTGGTACGTTCCACAGTCACTCATGCTGTAAGAAAAGTTCATCTTTTGTGACATCTGTTCTCTTAGACTTTGAGGATAAGTGATTTTAATCGTTTTTGTATGGTAGTGACTATTTTGAGTCACAGCTGTCTGAGGTATGTCAATTGTATAAACCTTAAGTGCTGGTGCTTTACTACAAGCTGTCAGCATTAGAAGTAACGCTAGAGTTATCATATATTTTTTCATCATTATTCTCCTGGACCTCTTCTTACTTTTCTAGATTTAAAAAACAAGTCACTAGGGTTTTGTCCTAATGATTTTGTCATATCATTGAGTTGTTTTGAAAGTATTTGTATATCTACGAGCATAGGCTCAATCATCTTTTTAAGATTGTAGTCTCCCCTACTTAGACTTTTTTCAAACTTGAGTGTGACACGCCTAAAATCTTTACTCGTTTGAAACATATTATTTATAGTAGGAATGCTCACACCTTTTATTTCTGCAAAATCTTTTTGCATCTGCTTAAAATCGACCGTTGCTTGTGTAAACTTGGCATTTATATTATCCATAGAGACCCTAAACTCTTGGAGTGTTGTATCTACTTCTTCTAATGAAGTCACTGCTTTATTTTCCAGAGTTTTTGCTTTTTCAGTCACTATTTTCGTATTGTCTAAAATTTTACTTACGTTATCTAAGTTTTTGTCAGAGAGTAGTGCTTCACTACGAGAGAGTAAATTGGTTAATTTATCACTCAAGCCATCTAGGTTATTGGTTAGTTTAGAGAGCATGGAAGGTTTAGATTTTATAAGAGGTATATACTCATTTGTAGGTACAAGCGTTTTAGCCGCATTGGTACCACCATGTATCTCTATAGACAAAAGTCCTGTCACACCAAGCATTTGTGTTGAAGCAATCATATCTTCTTTAATAGGTACTTCTTTTTTTATTTGTACAAAGATATCGATTATCTCTATATTGTTAGGGTCTATACGTATTTCAGATACACGTCCTATATTTACACCATGCAACTTTACATTAGAGTCTTTTGCCAATCCTGAAATAGAGTCTTTCATCTCTATTTTATAAAGGTTATACTCCTCTTGTAAACCATACTTTGCTAACCAAAAAGCAAACCAAGCCATACCTATACTAAACAGTACAACAAAAATACCAACAATTGTATAATTTACTTTGCTATACATTCTCTACCTTATCTTTAAATCTCTCTTTTGTATATTCATTTTTAAAAAATTCTTCAACAAAGGGATGTTTAGATTGTAGCACACTTTCTATACTACCTTCTGCTACCACATGCTTATCAGCCAACACTGCCATACGGTCTACGATAGAAAATATACTGTCTAAATCGTGTGTAATCATCACAACAGTGATACCCAACAAATCACGTAACTCAACAATGAGTGCATCAAAATTACGTGCTCCTATGGGGTCAAGCCCTGAAGTAGGTTCATCTAAAAAAAGAAGTTTAGGCTCTATGGCAAGGGCACGGGCAAGTGCTGCACGTTTGACCATACCTCCAGAGAGTTCTGAAGGATATAATGCTCCTACATGAGGCTCAAGCCCTACAAGAGCGAGCTTTGAACTTACAAGCTTATTACACATCATTTCTGAAATATTGGTATATTCTTTAAGTTGTACGGCTATGTTTTCTGCGATAGTAAGAGAAGAAAAAAGTGCTCCAAACTGAAAAAGTACACCCCAGTCTGTACGTAAAGACTGTGCATCTTTAAAACTAATGCCATTCAGTTCTTTACCTAAAACAGATACTTTACCCTCATTGGGTTCGAGGAGCATTATCATCTCTTTCATAAGTACAGATTTACCTGAACCACTCTCACCCAAAATACCATAAATTTCATTTTCATTGATATGTAGATTGACATTATCATGGATAGTACGCTCACCAAATCTTGTTACGATACCTTCTACTGTTATTACAGGATTCATAGCCCAAGCTTCGTGTAAAGTACTGAGAAGAGTGCATCAAAAGCGATGACTAAAAAGATAGAGTTTACCACAGAGGCTGTAGTGTGAAGCCCTATACTCTCTGTATTGTTAGAGACTTGGAAACCTCTAAAACACCCTACAGATGCAATAATAAAAGCAAATACCGGTCCTTTTATCATCCCTAAAATATAGTGTTTTACTTCTAAGACTTCATAGAGCCTATCTATAAACTGTGTCATAGAGATACCCAATTGCATACCAGATGCAACCATTCCTCCCAAAATACCAACAATATCTGCAAAGAAGATAAGTAACGGTAAAGCTATCATCAGTGCTATCACACGTGGCAGTACCAAAAAGGCATAGGGGTCAAAACCCATCGTACGCATAGCTGCTATCTCTTCAGTAATTTTCATGGCACCTATCTCTGCAGTGTAGGCCGAACCACTACGTCCTGCGATGACAATAGCCGTTATCATCGGTCCTAGTTCTCTAGTGATAGAGATAGCAACCGTATCTACAATGAACATATCTGCACCAAACTTAGCTAACTGTACAGAGCCTTGATAGGAGATAACCATACCAACAAGAAATGACGTTAGCCCAATAATTACAAGAGCATTGAACCCTGACTTATGTATGTGGTAGACTATCTCTTTATAGCGAAAGTCTTTTGGACGTTTAAAAATATTGATAACAGATAAAAAAAGATGTCCTAAAAAAGTAATAAAATCTCTAATATCAAACAATATTTCCATAGTGGTCTTACCAATTTTTTCAAATTCACTCACCTTTCTAGGTGTGACTACCTCTTCAATATCATGTGATAAAAGCGTATGCATCTCTTTTTGTTTTTTACTATACCCTACAACCTCAATAGAGACTTCATTTTTGAAACGATCAAAATACTCTATAAACATTAGCACACCTGCAGAATCAAAATCATCTACAGCTGAGACATCCCAAATAATCTTTTTATCACAAGGAACAAGACGTAGTTTTTTCTCTATTTGACGTACACTACTGAGTGTCCATTCTCCTTGTGCAATGAGCTTAAGATAATCCTGATGTTCTTCATAACGTAAAAACTGTTTCTTCATAATAACTATTATAGGTAAGATTAGATTAAGTTTCGCTATTATTTAAGAAGAGAGATACATAAGAAATTGGTTTTCTTCATTGAAGGTTAACCTATATTTTAGGATAACCCTCATTTCTACCTATGCTTTATCGTTTACCGAAATCTTGTGTCCAGTAATGTGTATAGTGACTATTTGCATCATACACATGTGCCATACCTACCTCAGTAAAGTTAGGACTCATAAGATTTGCACAATGCCCATCACTATCTACCCAACCATCGATCGCCTCTTGTGCTTGATCCATCACTGTACCTGCAGCAATATTCTCACCATTTGCTCTCCAATTTGTATAACCAGTATATTCAATTCTTTCACTTACATTACTTCCTCTCCCTGGATGAGATGCCTGTGCTGCTCTATCTGTGCTTTGACCAGAACCAGTATGAGAAAATGTATTTGTTTTTGCTAAATCATTACTGTGTTGCCACGATGCTTTGTAAAGTCTATCATTCCAAACAAGTGCTGGTACAGCTGGTTTCACACCATGACTACCACAATCTTGTGCATGCCCTCTTACATAATTTATTGCATCTAAATATGCTTGTTTTGTGGTAGCATCTAATGTTGGCGGTACACTATCACCACTACCTGAATTACCTTGTTCTTGAGATGACGGTACTGTACTGCCACTTACACAACGAATATTGGCTCCTCCACTAAAATTAATACTATCTCCTGGTTTTCCGCCATATTTATCTGCACCTCTTTTAGTTCTTACATATCCATCACTTGTTACTTCAGCTGTACATTTTGAGAAAGCTTGTTTAGGAATATTTCCTTGTAAATTCATATTGAGATGAAAATATTTTGATTCTGAAGAAGTAGGTAGTCGCCAGCTTGTAATTCCCGCAAAGTTTAAATTTTTACAAATTTTTAATGCTTTTGTTCTATCCCCATGTCTTATATTCTTATTTTGCCATACTTTGTGTATTTTAGTATTTGTTGCAATACCTTTTTGAATATCAACTAAAAATATTTTTTCATTTGTCAAGGGAATAGGAATATGATTAGGTACAAAAGTGATTAAATCACCCATCATAATGGGAATCCAATTCACCTTATTCATTCTCTTATATGAGACTCCTAAATTTTTAGAGTCATCATTATAATATTTTTCTGTAGCCTGTGCAGTATTTCCAAAATAAATCAGACATAATACACTTATTATTATATTTTTTTTCATTGTTATCCTTCGTATAATATATTACATCTATCAATATCTCTATAATATTTGAATTTACTTTAATGGTGCCTTTGAAAGTAAGTAAAGACATGATAGGCATTAAGAATCTTATCATCTTAGTATTATTTATCTATTACTAAATATTGAATAGGTAAGATTAGATTAAGTTTCGCTATAATAATCATAATTAAAAGAGAGGTAAAAGATGAAGCATTTTGGGTTAGACATATGGAGTAATGATAACTTTATTATCAAAAATGACACGATTAACATCAATCATGCTTCACAACCCTCTCTACTTCAGATAACACAAGAGATACGTGAAAAAGGATACAAAGGTCCTTTACTACTTCGTTTTCCTCACCTCATAGAGAAACAAATATCCACCCTTTTTAAAACCTTTGAACAAGCAAAAAAAGAATTTAAGTATCAAGGTTCTTTTCATGCTGTCTTCCCACTTAAGGTCAATCAATTTCCTAACTTTGTAGAGTCTCTTATGGATGTATCAGAATCCTATAATTATGGTTTAGAAGCAGGAAGTAAAGCTGAACTTATCATTGCTATGACCAAAACACCTCTAGGTGCTCCCATTACTGTCAATGGCTTTAAAGATAAAGAGATGATATCACTCTGTTTCATCGCCGCAAAAATGGGACATAACATTACCGTAACCATAGAAGGTTTAGGTGAGCTTGAAACCATTGTACAAGTAAATCGTGAATTCAATACCAACGTGGAAACCCCTATAACACCTAAGATAGGTGTACGTATACGTCTACATAGTGCTGGCATAGGTATCTGGGCAAAGAGTGGAGGCTATTCTTCTAAGTTTGGGCTTACTTCTACAGAACTATTAGAAGCCTACGAGATGCTTAAAAAACATAAACTTCTAGACAAACTATGGATGATACACTTTCACATTGGCTCACAGATGTCAGACATCGCCCCGCTCAAAAAAGCACTACGCGAAGCAGGAAACATCTATGCAGAACTTAAAAAACGTGGAGCAGATGCACTAGGAGCCATAAACATCGGTGGTGGTTTGGCAGTAGAGTATAGTCAACATGAAGGCAAAACGGAACGTAACTATTCTCTCCAAGAATTTGCCAACGATGTGGTATATCTTATGCAAGAGATAGCCAAAAGTAAAGGGGTAGAAGAGCCTGATATATTTACTGAATCTGGACGATACATCGCAGCTTCTCATTCTGTGTTGGTTGCTCCCGTATTGGAACTTTTTTCTCAAGAGTACAATGAGAAAGGTCTACGGCTTAAAAAGAAAAACCCCCCACTCATTGAAGAACTTAATGATCTCTATACTTCACTTTCACGAAAACATGCACGTGAGTACTTGCATGATGCACTAGATC
>Ga0256845_1002780_pt1 | contig 12349 bp, 11 predicted proteins | sample RiftiametaG_FD_189101 | JGI IMG/M metagenome (GOLD analysis project Ga0256845, IMG submission 189101) | Tube worm associated microbial communities from hydrothermal vent at the East Pacific Rise, Pacific Ocean - Riftia | ecosystem: Host-associated > Annelida > Integument > Unclassified ... | reverse complement strand
GCCAATGAAACCCAAAAAAAAACAGCTAATTGCCAACTTATACACCACCCACCGCACCTTTGCTGCCAGCACGGTGTATGGCCGAATACATGGCAATAGCATAACCTTTGCCCTAGACAGTAATTTTTATTTTAGCAATATAAAAAACGAAATAATTGAAAGCGTAGAAATTGACTTTGGCAATGGCACAGGTTACCAGTATATAGATTGGAACACCCCCATAACCATAAAATACGCAAGGGGTTCTGCTTTTATTGAATGTGCCGTAAAATTTAACATACTAGATAACACAAACACACCCCAAACCTTATACGCCCACTTTACAGTACTACGCACGGGCGATGATGTAGTGCCCAATGTAGGAGGCACTACCAATGGTAGAACATCTTCAACCCCAATCGAACGGTTTTACTTTCCTGATGGGCCAACGGGCACTAGCTATTTAGTATTTTATAAAGAAGATGTAAGGCAATCTATTCCTGCTTGGGTTGAACTCTATATGTTAGATAATTTATTGCCAGGAGAAATTGCACCCGTTCAAACATTTACAAGCAGGCAAATATGTGCCGAATGGGATCAGTATGGTTGTACCCGTTATGAAGATGAATTTTTTGAAATAACAGGAATGTATTATTTAGATATTTTTAAAGCCGATAATGCTAATTTAGAAGTTACCATACTCTACGCCCCCAATAACACCAGTGGTAAGTTGCGTAAGCCCCTTTTAATGGTAGATGGCTTTGACCCAGGTAATACAAGAGATTATTACAGCACCAATTGCAAACAACCTTGCGACCCTCGCGGGCTATTTGAAGTAATGAACGGGGATTTGCATCCATATTATGAAGAGAGTAAAACAAGTAATACAATCCAAAAACTCAGAGAAAATAATTATGACTTAGTTTTTGTAGATTTTTTAGTGGGGGATGATTCTATAACAACCAACGGAGATAGGGTAATAGACTTACTTAATTATTTGAATAGCCCTAATTACCGAAATGAATATACCGAAGAAATGGTAGTAGTAGGACCCAGTATGGGAGGCTTAATTACAAGGTATGCCCTTAAAACCATGGAAAATAGAGGTATCCCCCATTATGTACGCCAATGGATTTCGTTCGATTCTCCTCATGAGGGCGCCAATGTTCCGTTAGCATTACAATACACTTTAGAGATTATGAATGACAATAATAGAATTCGAAACAATGCAAATCCTCCTACCCCTGCTGAAGCCCTAAATACACTAAATAGCCCTGCTGCCAGACAAATGTTAATGGCACATTATAATAATAATACAGCAGATTTAACTAATTTTTACAACACCATGCATACCTTAGGTTACCCAGAGCAATGCGAAAAAATAGCTATTAGCAATGGTTCTACAGGTGAACTATACCCTACCAACGACCAACATTATATGTTAGGCAGTAAAAACATTTACGGAACACTCATAATTCAATTTCATCATTATTTCGCAGGCTCACATATTATAGGTGTTAAATTGAAAGACCAAACAACCTCTTATAGAATTACTGTAGGACAAAGAATAGTATTAGGAGTTGTTGCCGAAAACTATCCACGCGATGCTATCAATACACTTTCATTGGATAATATACCAGGCGGAATTATTGATCAGCTAAAACAAATAAATTATAATGATGATAATGGGACAAACTTTGCCAAAGGCATTCCTCATTATAATCTCTCTACATTTATACCCATGTTATCAGCTTTTGGTGTACCTGTAACTAGGGCTAATGTAAACAATTGGAATACAGCCCTACTGACTAGTCCTTTTGATAAAACACGTAGTATGCTATTGAATGATCCTGGACTTTGGAATAGTGAAGGGCTGTATGGTGGAAACCAATTTCATATAACCATTACAGATAGTACTCGAAATTATGTATTGGGTCAAATGGAAGGAAATAAAACAACAATTCAAGTGCCTTTCGTGCATGCCAGTGTAGCCGCAAGAACGCAAGTCATTACAGCTAAGGTTGCCTATAATGGAGTACAATCGGTAACATTTTGTAAGGCAAACGGCAACGACCGGTTTATTTTAGAACCTACGGCTGCGGTTACGGCTACAGCACCTGAGTCTATTACATTTAATACTGGTTTTCATGCAAAAGCTGGTTCTAGCTTTTCGGCTAAAATTGTAAATACCAATGGTGGTAGAGTATCTAACAGTGTTGTATCAACAACAACTCCTATTAATTACGCTACCACCTCTACTTATTCAAATAACAAGCATTCGTATGCTTCATTAGTTAAAAACAATAAACTGCTAGCAAACGTTGAAAATAGTACAGCATCCTTGTTTTCAGTATATCCTACAATAAGTAACGGCATTTATAAAATTGCCAATCAAGAGTTGGGCGAATATAGTGTTGAAGTTATCAATAGCCTAGGTCAAAGTATTATCCCTTCTACTCCCAATCTTGAAAAAATTGATATTGCCAGCCAAAATAGCGGTTTCTATTTTGTGCGGATTTTATCAGAAAATAAATCATATCTATTTAAAATTTTAAAAGAATGAGACATTTATCTAAAAACATCTGGCTTATGCTGTTGTTAGCCTTTACGCTTCTAATTTTTAGCTCTTGCAAAAAACAATATAGTTATCATATTACAGGCACAGTTGTAAAAGCCACTACACAAGAGCCATTAGAAGGTGTACAGATAGAGGTTTTCCATGATGAATGCCAAGGTTATGGCCTCGGAGGTGGAGGGTGTACACATGTAGAATCACATTATGCAACTACAAATGCAAAAGGCGAATTTGAAATGGCCTTTACCAGTGAAAAGAGTAGAAAAGGGATAATATTTAATAAAAAATATTTGGGTGTTTATTATAGTGGTCTTGAGGGTCCATATATTGATAGTGGCACAAGTATTCTAAACGAAGTTAGTATGGTGGCTCAAACTGAAGAATTTGAAATTGAATTTGAGCCCTCTTTACCCAATATTCAAGAAGTTACGGTAGGGTTGGAATGGGATAGGTTTTCAGGAGGAAGCTTGCAATCTGCCGTTGTTGGCCCTTACCCTTCAAATTTTGGTATCAGTAATGATATTAATTCTCAGTACAAATATGTATCTCTAGGCTATGGAGAACAATGGCTAAAAATGGATTTCGATATATTATTAGAAGATGGCAGCCGCCTGCAAAAAATAGATTCTATTTGGTTGCCCGGCAGGTATTATGATATAAATGATTTTGATTTTGACGACCCAAGAAGGCATCCTGTGTATAAGTTTAGGTATTAGAAACTACAGTTATGGTTACATCCACTGCACCTACAGCTATTATCTTTAATACGGGTTTTCATGTGAAAGCAGGTGCTAGCTTTTCAGCTAAAATTGTAAATAATAGTGGTGGGAGAAAATCGAAGAGTAGTGTGCCCTTAACTACACCTGTTAATTATGCTACCCCTTCTACTTATTCAAATAACACGCATTCGTATGCTTTGTTGGCACAAAACAATATAGTATCAACCAACATAGTAAATAGTGTGTCAACGTCCATATTTTCTATTTATCCTGCCGCAAGTAATGGTATATTTAGGATAGATAATAAAGAATTAGTTGACTATGTAATTGAAGTAATTAATAGTGTTGGTCAAATTGTAATTTGGCCGTCCCAAAACTTAGAAAAATTTAACATTACCAATAAAGCTAATGGGTTTTATTTTGTAAGAATCACATCAGATAATAGATCGTATATATTTAAAATTTTAAAAAAATGAAAATTTATAAAATACTTTCAGTAGCTATTATTCCTTTGGCAATGGTTTTGCTGTTCTCTTGTAAACAAAAACCAACATACAATTACCATATTAAAGGTGTAATTATTAAAGCAACTACACGCGATCCTTTAGAAGATGCTGTGGTGGAGGTATATAGTGAAATATGCCAAGGTGGCCCATTTAATGGTGGCTGCAGCCCAGATCCTGATGATTTTCATAGTACCGCTACTAATGCAAAAGGCGAATTTGAAATGGCTTTTACCAGTGAAAAGAGCTCCCTCAACTTTAAGTTTAGAAAAGAGTATTTGCGTTTTTTTCATAGTGGCCTTGACGGTCCGTTTATTGATAGCGGAACTAGTATTTTAAATGAAGTAAGTATGGTTGCCCAAACTGAAGAATTTGAGATTGAATTTGAGCCAACATTATCCAATGTACAGGAAGTTACGTTAAGGCTTGAATGGGATAGATTTTCTGGTGGGAGCTTGCAATCTGCTGTTGTTGGGCCTTACCTTTCAATTTTTGCTATTAGCAACTATATTAATTCTCAATACAAATATGTCTCGTTAGGATATGGAGAACAATGGCTAAAATTGGATTTCGATATCTTATTAGAAGATGGCAGCCGCCTGCAAAAAACAGATTCTATTTGGCTACCTGGCAGGTATTATGATATAAACGATTTTGATTTTGATGACCCAAGAAGGCATCCTGTGTATAAGTTTAGGTATTAGAAACTACAGTTATGGTTACATCCACTGCACCTACAGCTATTATCTTTAATACAGGTTTTCATGTAAAAGCAGGGGCTAATTTTTCTGCAAAACTTACAAATACCAATGGAGGCAGAGTATCTAATAGTGTTGTATCTACAGCTACTCCTATTAATTACGCCAATGCCTCTAATTATTCAAATAGCGCGCATACGTACGCCTCTTTAGTTAAAAACAATAAAGTGCCAACTAATATTGAAAATAGTACCCCATCCTTATTTTCTGTTTACCCTACTGTAAGTAATGGAATATATACTATTGCTAATAAAGAGTTGGGAGAATATAGTGTAGAAGTTATCAATGGGTTAGGGCAAAATGTTATCGGTTCTACACCGAATCTTGAAAAAATTGATATTACTAGCAAAAATGGAGGGTTCTATTTTATTAGAATTTTAGCTAGCAACAAATCATACCTCTTTAAAATACTGAAACAATGAAAATTTTTACTAAAAACACTTGGTTTATCTTATTTGTTATTGCTGTTCTACCCATGTTGCTGTTCGTCTCTTGTAAAAAAAAATACAACTATCACATTAGTGGTACGGTTGTCAATGCCACCACACAAGAGTCTTTAGAAGGTGTACAGGTAGAGGTGTTTCACACTGAGTGCCAAGGCTACGGGCTTGCAGGTGGAGGATGCCCGCATGTAGAATCACATTATGCAACTACAAATGCAAAAGGCGAATTTGAAATGGCCTTTACAAGTGAAAAGAGTAGAAAAGGGATAATATTTAATAAAAAATATTTAGGTGTTTATTATAGTGGTCTAGAAGGGCCATATATTGATAGCGGTACTTCTCTACTTAACAATGTAAGCATGCATTCCGAAACGGAGTGGTTTACAATTGATTTTGAACCCATAACACCAAATGTGCAAACTGTAACACTACAGTTAGAGTGGAATCGATTTTCTGGTGGTAACCCGGAGAAATTTATTTGGGGTACTTTTCCTCCTTACTTTACTATTTTTGATAATCCACGAAGACCTGCTTCACTTGAAAATATCGGTGAACAATGGTTAAAAATGAACTTTGATATTTTACTAGAAGATGGCAGCCACCTGCAAAAAACAGATTCTATATGGTTGCCCGGCAGGTATTATGATTTAGGGTTTGGCGATGGGCCTCCCAATCCTGTGTATAAGTTTACATATTAAAACCTACGACCATGGTTACTGCAACAGCACCAGAGTTTATTACACTAAACACAGGCTTGCATGTAAAAGCAGGGGCTAGCTTTTCGGCTAAAATTGTAGATAATAGTGGAGGAAGAATAGCCAGTAGTATTGTTTCATCTACTATACCTATTAATTACGCTGAAATATCTAGATTTTTAAATAACAAACACATGTATGCATCCTTAGCTAAAAATAATAAAGTTATAACCAACGTTGAAAATAATACCACATCCTTGTTTTCTGTATATCCTACCGTAAGTAATGGCAAGTATAACATTGCAAATCAAAAGATTGGTAATTATAATGTAGAAGTTATAAATAGTGTAGGGCAAATTATTGTCGCTTCTACTGTTAACCTTGAAAAAATTGATTTATCAAGTTACCCTAATGGATTATATTTTGTTCGAATCAAGATTCTAAATCAATCGTATGTATTTAAAATTATTAAAAAATGAGGACATCAATGACCAAAAATGGGTTTGTTGTGTTATTATTTATTTATTTAATAATGGCGCAAAGTTGTAAAGTATATCAAAATAGCACTACATCTCTTGAACACGTTGTTAGCACTACTGATGATAGGTTTAAAAAGATAAAAACTAATAAAGGTAAAGTTTATCATTTGAAAAGAATTGAAATAAGAGATGGTAAACTCTATGGAAGTAAGCACAAAATAGGAGAAATGCTTCCGCAAGATTTTAGTATTGAAGATATTATTAGCATCCGTGCACAACACAAATCGGCAAGCACTGGTGCTACGATTGCTATAATTATTGTGGCAGGAGGAGCTGTTGCTTTTGGAGTGTTTCTGCTAACATTTGATTTAAACTAGAACTCGTAGAGCAGTATTTGTACTATTTAATAGAAAGAATGAAAAAGATAATTAATAGCTCTTGGCTTGTTCTGCTTTTTGTTTTTGCATTTTTAGTTTTTGTTAGTTCCTGCAAAAAAAAGTACGATTATCATATTAAGGGCACTGTTATTAAAGCCACGACCCAAGAGCCCTTAGAAGGTGTCGTGGTGGAGGTAATATAATGAAATTTGCCAAGGTGGCCCATTTAGTGGAGGATGCGGGCCTGATCCTGATGATTTTCATTATACCACCACAAATGCTAACGGAGAATTTGAGATTGAATTTGAGCCCTCTTTACTCAATGTAGAAGAAGTTACGGTAGGGTTAGAATGGGATAGGTTTTCAGGAGGAAGCTTACAATCTGCCGTTGCTGGCCCATATCCTTCAAATTTTGGAATTAGCAACTATATTAATTCCCAATACAAATTGGTCTCGCTAGGCTATGGAGAACAATGGTTAAAGATGAGCTTCGATATGTTATTAGAAGATGCTAGCCGCTTGCAAAAAACAGATTCTATTTGGCTGCCTGGCAGGTATTATAATATTAATGATTTTGATTTTGATGACCCAAGAAAATATCCAGTGTATAAATTTACATATTAAAATTCTCTACTTACCCATCTCAGGCCTTCTCTCTTCAGTCCTTTGAACCGCTTGATCGTGGCGCCATTCTTCAATTTTTTTTGTGTGGCCAGAAAGCAATACATCAGGCGTTTTTAGCCCTTTGTATTCTGAAGGACGTGTATAAACAGGAGGGGCAACAAGCCCATCTTGAAAAGAATCGGTTAGCGCAGAAGTTTCATCGGAAAGAACGCCTGGCAAAAGACGAATTATACTGTCGGCAATAACGGCTGCCGCCAACTCACCACCAGTGAGCACATAATTACCAATACTAATTTCACGGGTAATTAAATGCTCTCGCACCCGCTCATCTACTCCTTTATAATGCCCGCATAAAATAATAATGTTCCCTTTTAGTGAAAGCTCGTTACTCAAGGGTTGATCTAGCATTTGCCCATCAGGGCTGGTGTAGATTATTTCATCGTAATCTCGCTCGGCCTTAAGTTTTGAAATGCATTTATCAATAGGTTCAATCATTAAAACCATACCAGCTCCTCCACCAAAAGGGTAATCATCTACTTGTCGGTATTTATTATTGGAGTAGTCTCTTAAATCGTGTATAACAATTTCGGCCAAGCCTTTATCTTGGGCTCGTTTCATCATCGAATACTCAAAAGGGCTTTTAAGTAAGTCGGGAACTACTGTTATGATATCAATCCGCATCATCTGACAAATATATGTCTAGCAAGCCGTCAGGCAAAGTAGTAAAGATGGTTTTTGCTTGCTTATCTACAGTTGTAACCACTTCATCTGTAAGTGGAATCAACACTTCTTTTTCTTGATATTGCATAGCAATTAGGTCTTGACTGCCAGAATCAAATACACCAGAAATCTCTCCTAGTTCCCCTTCTTTGGAATCGATCACTTTAAAACCTATAAGCTCATGGAAGTAATAACCTTCTTCCAGATCAGGGAGCACATCTAAGGGTAAATAGATTCTGGCTCCTTTAAATTCTTTTGCCTGATCAATGGAATCTATTTCTTCGAATTTAAGTATAGCCTTGCCGGCATTGAGTTGAATTCGGTCAATAAAAAATGGAACCAGTTTTTTGTTGACTTCAACAAAAACCGATTCCATCTCACTGTATTCTTGCGGATTGTCAGCATCTATTATAATAACCAACTCTCCTTTTAATCCATGTGTTTTGAGTACATACCCCAACTGGTAGCAAGACTCAAAATTCATAGCTTAACTTATTTTTTTTCTTCTTTAGCAGGAGCTTCTTCCTTTGCTTCCGCTTTTGGAGCGTCTTCCTTTGGAGCTTCCTCTTTTGCTTCAGTAGCAGGTGCTTCTTCTGTTGCCTCTGCAGCAGGTGCAGCTTCTTCTGCAGGCGCTTCTTCAACTGGTGCAGCAGCAGCAACTTTTGCAGCATCTTCAGCTTCAACAGCGGCAATTGCATCTGCAGCTTTCTTTTGAATTGCTTCAGTACGAGCTTCTTTCACCTTAGTTTCTGCCGCCATTCTAGCTTTAGCCTTGGTAGCTTCTTCTGCAGAAAGTCCATCAAGTTTAGCTTGAATCTTAGCGTCTTTGGCTTTTAGCCATTCAGCAAATTTTTTGTCGGCAACTTCTTGCGTAATTGCTCCTTTATTAACACCTACTTGAAGGTGCTTTTTCATCATAATACCTTTATATGATAAAATTGCTCTAGTTGTGTCGGTTGGTTGTGCACCATCCATAACCCAATTAAATGCGCTTTCTTCGTTTAATACGATAGTTGCTGGGTTAGTATTAGGATTGTAGTTTCCTAATTTTTCGATGAAACGACCATCTCTTGGTGATCTAACATCTGCTACCACGATGTCGTACATCGCATGTGCTTTTCTACCTCTACGGGCTAATCTAATTTTAACTGCCATAACTTTTATTAGTTTCTCGTGCGGATCACGTCCGCATTTTTCGTTAAATGAGGTGCAAAAGTAATTGATTATGAGTTAAAAGCAATAAGAGGCCTCATAATTATATAGAGGGCTATAAGTATAGTATCCCAAACCAACAAAACCAATATTCTCGCTTACTCGTGTAAGCGGTTTTTAAATATGATAAGCAAACCATACCTTTGACAACTTATTAGGCAACAAACCGTTATGGACAAGTATTCTTACATTGCCAATGCACATGGCAATTATCTAGATGAAGTATATACTTCGTATAAACAAGACCCAACCTCAGTTGACGAAAGTTGGCAGCGATTTTTTGAAGGGTTCGAATTTGCAAATCAAAAGTATGGTGAAGGAGGTAATTCTTCTTCGGTAGAAGCCAAAGAAATAAATGTACGCAACCTTATACATGCATATCGAACAAGAGGGCATTTAGAGGCAACTACGAATCCTATTCGTAAACGAAAAGATAGAGGTGCCCGATTAAGCTTACAAGACCATGGTCTAACAGAGGCAGATTTGGATACCGAATTTGAAGTAGGCAATGAGCTTAACATTGGGAAAGCATCTCTACGAAAAATTATTGCTGCTTTAAAATCAACTTATACAGGCAGTATCGGCTTCGAGTACATGTACATTCGAGACCCTGAAATGCTCGATTGGTTTAAGCGAAAAGTTGAACACGATGCGCTCGTATTTAATCCTTCTACCAAAGAGAAAGAAAGAATCCTAAGCAAATTGAACGAGGCTGTTGTCTTCGAAAATTTTCTTCACACCAAATATATCGGTCAAAAACGATTCTCCTTAGAAGGAGGCGAAAGTACTATCCCTGCCTTAGATGCAATTATTAACGCCAGTGCAGAAATCGGTGTTGAGGAAGTTGTGATTGGCATGGCACACCGTGGCAGACTAAATGTTTTGGTAAACATTATGGGCAAAACCTACGAACAAGTATTTAGCGAGTTCGAAGGATCTGTATTACCAGATATGACTATGGGAGATGGCGATGTAAAATATCATATGGGCTATTCCTCTCAAATTATTACAGAAACAGGTAAAAAAATAGATTTAAAATTAGCACCAAACCCATCTCACTTAGAAGCTGTAAATCCAGTGGTAGAAGGGTTTGTACGTGCCAAGGCCGAAGGTCAATATAATAAGGATTTTGATAAGGTATTGCCAATCCTAATTCATGGCGATGCCGCTATTGCAGGGCAAGGCATTGGGTATGAGCTTACACAAATGAGCATGCTCGATGGCTACCATACAGGTGGAACAATCCACTTTATAATTAATAACCAAGTTGGGTTTACCACTAATTTTGAGGACGCTCGCTCGAGTATTTACAGTTCGGATGTAGCTAAAATTATTGATGCACCTGTGCTTCATGTAAATGGAGACGACCCCGAAGCAGTAGTGTATTGTGTAAAAGCTGCGACTGAATTTAGGAAAAAATTTAACCGAGATATTTTTATAGATATGGTATGCTATCGTAGGCATGGGCATAACGAAAGTGATGAACCAAAGTTTACACAACCACATCTATATAACCTCATTTCTAAGCACCCTAACCCTAGAGAAATCTATAACAAAGCTCTAATTAGCAGAGGAGATATTGATGCTGAACTTGCTAAAAAAATGGATAAGTCGTTCAGAAATGAGCTGCAAGACCGACTTAATTTAGTGAAACAAAAGCCGCTTCCTTATAAATTTTCTCCCTTAGAAAAAGAGTGGCAAAGCCTAAGAAGATCCAATCCTGCAGATTTTGATCGATCTCCAGATACTTCCGTTAAACAAGCCGTAGTTGATAAAATTGGCAAAGCTTTGACTAAAATCCCTGCAGGGTTTAAAGCCTTACGCCAAATAGAAAAGCAGCTTAAGCAACGCCAGCAGATGTTCTTTACCGACAAGATGTTGAATTGGGCATCCGCAGAACTATTAGCATATGGTTCCCTCCTTTTAGAAGGGCATCCTGTTCGTTTTTCAGGGCAAGATGTACAACGAGGAACATTCTCTCACAGGCATAGCGTGCTCCACGATGCGGAAACTAATGAGAGTTATAACAGCCTTAATTTTATTGAAGAAGGCCAAAAAGAATTTGATATTTACAACTCTCTATTAGCAGAATTTTCGGTACTTGGATTTGAGTTTGGTTATGCAATGGCCAACCCCAATGCTTTAGTCATTTGGGAAGCCCAATTTGGTGATTTCGCCAATGGAGCACAGGTAATTGTCGATCAATTCATTACGCCATCCGAATCTAAATGGCAGCGAATGAATGGCTTGGTGATGCTACTTCCTCACGGTTATGAAGGCCAAGGGCCAGAGCACTCGAATGCTAGACCAGAGCGCTACTTACAATTAGCAGCTGAGTATAATATTGTGGTTGCCAACATTACAGAGCCTTCCAATTATTTTCATATGATAAGAAGGCAATTGACTTGGGAGTTCCGAAAACCTTTAATTGTGATGTCTCCAAAATCATTATTAAGGCATCCTAAAGTTGTTTCTCCTGTGTCAGAATTTACCAAAGGAACCTTTAGAGAGCTACTTACAGATGAGTATATAACTCCTAAAAAAGTAAAACGAGCGCTCGTTTGCTCAGGAAAAATCTATTACGATCTATTAGAAGAGCAACAAAAAAATAAGCGTAAAGATGTGGCCATCATCAGAGTGGAACAACTCTACCCTTTTCCAGATTTGCAATTAGACGATGCCTTAAAAGCATTGGGCAACCCTGAGGTTAAATGGGTACAAGAAGAACCTTCGAATATGGGGTATTGGGCATTTATTTTACGTACCTATCATTCGTGCGAAATGTCTGTTATCGCTCGTAAGCCAAGTGCTTCTCCAGCTACTGGGTATCACAAAATGCACGATGCCGAACAAAAAGAAATTATTGAAACCGCCTTTAACATATAAGATATGTCACTAGAAATAAAAATACCTCAAGTTGGGGAATCGATAACTGAAGTAACAATTGCCGCTTGGCTTAAAAAGGATGGCGAGTTTGTTGAAATGGATGAAGTAATTTGTGAGCTAGAGTCAGAGAAAGCCACATTTGAATTGAATGCAGAAGCAGCAGGTATTTTACGAATTAAAGCCCAAGAAGGAGATTCTATAGAAATCGGTGCTACCGTATGTGTTATTGAAGAAGGAGAAGCAAAAGCGACTACTTCTACTGAATCTTCCGAAGAAGCAGCTCCAACTCAAGTTCCCGCTCCTAAACCAACAGGTGAAACCATCGAAATGCGAGTTCCAGAAGTGGGAGAATCCATTACGGAAGTAACGATGAGCGCAT
>Ga0256845_1002779_pt1 | contig 12349 bp, 10 predicted proteins | sample RiftiametaG_FD_189101 | JGI IMG/M metagenome (GOLD analysis project Ga0256845, IMG submission 189101) | Tube worm associated microbial communities from hydrothermal vent at the East Pacific Rise, Pacific Ocean - Riftia | ecosystem: Host-associated > Annelida > Integument > Unclassified ... | reverse complement strand
AGGTTTTGAGTTAACTACAGCGTTATCCGTTAATAATATGTTGTTGTTTTGTTGGAATGCATTTGTTTTTTGAGCATCTGGTCTCACAAAAACCTTTCCGTTAAAAACACCAACAGAATTATTATCTAAAATCCCTTTGTATACTTCGTTAGAATTACAATTTGGTTTCAGGTGGTCAACAGTGGTATGGTTGTCAATATGGTTTTTATCTTTTCCTAAATAGATTCCGTTAAGGCTGGTCTCACAACCTTCAGCATCTACATCAATATTTAAATTATTTCTAACTAAAGTTCCGTCAAGCGTAATGGTATTAATCGTAAAATTACTTGATCTACGTTGGTAAACTTGCTCTGTAGAAACTTGATAGCTTTCACCAGCCTTATTCTGAATTTTATTGTATTCAATTTGAGCGTTAGGGTTTAAGAAAAATTCTGAAACGTTATTGGTAAAACTTTGCTCTCCTTGTAAGTTAACAAATGACTCAACAATTTTTACAGAAGTGTTGTCATGAGCTTTAACAATTGTTCTACTATTTGTAATGATACTATCGTTAGTAATTACATTAATAATGTGAATCGGTTTTTCAGTGATTGTTCCTTTCTCTAGATCAATATAAACTCCGTCAGTAAAACAGAGAGTATTTAACGCTATAAAAATTTCTTTTTCTGATTTAGCAATAGCGCCTAAATGACTTTTAATGAAACCATCTTCTTTTGTGATAGCATCGTTTAAAGCATGAATTTTTAACCCTTCTTGAGGTGTGATTTGTGATAAATCTGTTCTGTAAAAACCATTAACCAAGACTACAACGTTAGCATCCATTTCAGGAATTAAGTAGCTTGAAATATCAACAGGGTTTTCAGAAACTTCGTTTTGAATACCGTAATTTTTATTAATGATTTTACCTATTCGAGTGTATTTCCAATATTCAGTTTTTGTAGTAGGAAACTCTAAGTTTTCTAGTGCATGTTTAGCATTAGTTCTTAGTTCTTGGGCAAATTGAGGCTCGTTAGAAAAGTCTAATTCATTTAGACTTTCTATAAGCATATCTTTTTTTGTCAATTCTGTTGTAGTCATTTTCTATCCTTAGCTTACTGCGTCAATTTCTTCTTTAATCCAGTCGTAACCTTTTTCTTCCAGCTCTAATGCAAGCTCTTTTCCGCCAGTTTTTACAATTTTACCGTTATATAAAACGTGTACAAAATCAGGAATGATATAGTCTAATAATCTTTGGTAGTGGGTAATTACTATTGTTGCATTGTCTTTAGATTTTAAGGTGTTTACACCATTAGCAACAATTCTTAACGCATCAATATCTAACCCAGAATCAGTTTCATCTAAAATTGCCAATTTAGGTGCTAACATTGCCATTTGGAATATCTCGTTTCGTTTCTTTTCTCCACCAGAAAACCCTTCATTAACAGAGCGACTTGCCAATTTAGCATCCAATTCTACTAAAGCAGATTTTTCTTTAACTAAAGCTAAGAATTCCTTTGCTTTCATAGAGTCCTTACCATGGTGAGCTCTTGTCTCGTTAATAGCTGTTTTTAAGAAGTTGATATTACTCACTCCAGGAATTTCTATAGGGTATTGAAATGCTAAGAAAATACCTTCCCTAGCTCTATCCTCAGGGCTTAATTCCAGTAAATCTTTATTATCAAAATCAACAGAACCTTCAGTTACTTCATATTCTTCTCTTCCTGCGAGTACAGCAGATAACGTACTTTTTCCAGAACCATTTGGCCCCATAATAGCATGAACTTCTCCTGCTTTAATTTCTAAATTAATTCCTTTAAGAATTTCTTTGTCACCTATGTTGGCGTGTAAATTTTTAATTTTTAACATATGTCGTTTGTCAAGTTTTAACGTTCGAACGTTTACACGTTAAAACGATTTAACTATTTTTTAATCGTTGTTCTTAAATATGTAATTAGTTTACTTATCATTTTTGATGTAAAATCACAATCATCTAGTAATTGTTCTTTTATTTCATTGTCAATATAATTTAGTTCAAATGCGATGTATAATTGAGATCTTAATTCTCCACAAGACCCCTTTGCAATGAACAAAAACTGGATGAATTCTTTTGTTGTTTGCCTTTCAAATCCTTCAGCAATATTAGATGAAACAGAAATTGCACATCTTCTCATTTGTCGAGATAAGTCAAAATCATTTTTAAAAGACTTATCATTAGTTATTTTATAAATATTCAAAGCAATAGCTTTTGACTTTTGCCAAGCTTGTATTTCTTCGAATGATTTAAATGTTCCCATAACTTTTAATTGTTTAGAATGTTTATCAAGTTGAATTGTTTTTAACGTTAAAACTTGACGAACGTGTTAAACGTTTTAACTAACCTACACTTCCTTCTAAACTAATTTCTAATAACTTTTGCGCTTCAACTGCAAATTCCATTGGCAACTGGTTGAGAACATCTTTACAATATCCATTTACAATTAAATTAATTGCTTTTTCAGTACTAATTCCTCTTTGATTACAGTAAAACAATTGGTCTTCACCAATTTTAGAAGTTGTTGCTTCGTGTTCAACTTTTGCACTACTATTTTTTGCTTCTATGTAAGGGAAAGTATGTGCACCACATTTATCTCCCATTAATAAAGAATCACATTGCGTAAAATTTCTTGCGTTAGTTGCGTTCTTATTTATTTGTATTAATCCTCTATATGAATTATTGCTAAATCCTGCTGAAATCCCTTTTGAGATTACTGTACTTCGGGTGTTTTTTCCTAAGTGAATCATCTTAGTACCTGTATCGGCTTGTTGATGATTGTTGGTAACAGCAACTGAGAAAAATTCTCCAACAGAGTTATCTCCTTTTAAGATACAAGAAGGGTATTTCCATGTTACAGCAGAACCTGTTTCAACCTGTGTCCACGAAATTTTTGACCCTTTATGGCAAATTCCTCTCTTTGTTACAAAGTTGTAAATTCCTCCAACACCGTCTTTATTTCCTGGATACCAGTTTTGTACGGTAGAATATTTTATTTCAGCACCATCTAAAGAAATAAGTTCAACAACAGCTGCATGTAATTGGTTTTCATCCCTCATTGGAGCAGTGCAGCCTTCTAAATAACTTACATAACTATCTTCGTCAGCAATTAACAGCGTTCTTTCAAACTGACCTGTATTTGCCTCGTTAATTCTAAAATAAGTTGATAGTTCCATCGGGCAACGTACTCCTTTTGGTATGTAACAGAAAGAACCATCAGAAAATACTGCTGAATTTAATGCTGCATAAAAGTTGTCTGTACTAGGAACTACGCTTCCTAAATATTTTTTGACTAATTCAGGATGGTTTTGAACTGCATCGCTAAATGAACCAAAAATAATTCCTAAGTCACTTAGTTTATCTTGAAAAGAAGTTTTTACAGAAACGGAGTCCATTACAAAATCGACAGCAACACCACTCAGTGATTTTTGCTCATCCATAGAAATTCCAAGCTTGTCCATAGTAGCTTTTAATTCTGGATCAACATCATCCCAGTCAACATCTTTCTTTTCTTTTGGTGCAGCATAATAGGATATACTTTGAAAATCTATTTCAGGATAATCAACATGCGCCCATTTTTTTTCTGTCATTTCTTTCCATTGAGCAAAAGCTTTTAATCTAAAACCTAATAACCATTGTGGCTCATTTTTTTTAGATGAAATTAAACGAACAACATCTTCATTTAATCCGATAGGAATAACTTCTGATTCAATATCAGTGGTAAAACCATATTTATATTCTTGGTTTTCTGCTAACTGTTTTCCAAGTTCGTCTTCAGTTATTGTTTTAACCTTTTTCATTTCTATCACTTTCAATTCTTACAATGAAAAACTTTCTCCACAACCACAAGTTCTATTTGCGTTCGGATTGTTAAAGACAAATCCTTTGCCGTTTAAACCACCAGAAAAATCTAGTTCTGTACCTGCTAAATAGAGTATGCTTTTTTTGTCGCAAACTATTTTAACGCCTTTATCTTCAAACTCTTTATCATCATCATTAATGATGTGGTCAAAACTCATGTCATAAGTTAACCCAGAGCAACCTCCACCTTTTACACCAACACGAATAAAACTTCCTTCAGGAGCATTATCCTCCTTCATTAGCGTAATTGCTTGGTTTTTTGCATTTTCTGAAACTGTTATCATAATCTCCTTATTTAGATTGATTCTAAATTAAGGCAAAAGTACCTAAAATGTGGTATCCACACAAGAAAAAATGAAATAAAGAAAGCGGAATCTAAAAACGAATGAATGAGTACATTTGCAAGATGTTAGAAGATAAAAATCAAAAACCGGTAAGTGAGTTAGAAGAGTTAGGTGAATTTGGCTTAATTAAACACTTAACAGAGAATATAAAATTGCAAAATTCATCATCTTTAAAAGGTGTTGGAGATGATGCAGCTGTTCTCGAATATAAAGACAAACAAACTGTTGTAACTACAGATTTGTTAGTAGAGGGGATTCATTTTGATATGCTATATATGCCTTTGAAACATTTAGGATATAAAGCGGTGAGTGTAAATTTATCGGATGTATATGCGATGAATGCAATACCAAAACAAATCACAGTATCTATAGCTGTTTCTAATAGAATGTCAATAGAAGCACTAGAAGATTTATATGAAGGAATTTTGTTGGCGTGTAATATTTATGGTGTTGATTTGGTTGGAGGAGATACTACATCTTCTACGTCTGGTTTAATTATTAGTATTACTGCTATTGGTGAAGGGGACAAAGATAAATTAGTTTATAGAGATGGAGCTAAAGAGAATGATTTGATTTGTGTTTCGGGTGATTTAGGGGGTGCTTTTATGGGCTTACAATTGTTAGAAAGAGAAAAAGAAATTTATAATGAAAATCCAAAAGTGCAACCAGATTTTTCCGGACATGATTATTTGCTAGAACGACAATTAAAACCTGAGCCAAGAAAAGATGTGATTGATATGTTTGAGGAAATTGGTGTTAAACCAACTTCTATGATTGATGTTTCTGACGGTTTATCTTCAGATTTAATTCATATTTGTCAGCAATCGGAAGTAGGTTGTACAATTTATGAGGATAAAATTCCGGTAGATTATACTACTGCTAATGCTGCTGAAGAAATGAAACTTGACCCAACCGTTTGTGCGTTAAACGGAGGAGAAGATTATGAATTACTGTTTACGATATCTTTAGATGATTATAATAAAATTAAAGATCAAAAAAGGGTATCAGTAATTGGGCATATTACTGCTGATAAAGGGAGTTATCAGTTTATATCTAAAGGAGAGCAAGTACATGAGTTAACTGCTCAAGGATGGAATTCTATATTGAAAAAGGATTAGAAAATCTATTCCGCTTTAACCCACTTTTTAGTAGCAATAACATTTTGCTCATCTTTTATTGTTACAAAGTAAAGTCCTGCAGGTAGATGACTCGTATTAATGGTAACTTTCTCAACTAAACCAATGTTTTTTATTAACTCCAATTTACCAGTAACATCTCGCACTTCAACCCTAACATCATTTTTTTGTTGACCTAAATTTTCAATAACCAAATTATTGAAGGAAGGGTTGGGGTACAATTTTATGTTAGAGTTGTTTAAGTTTTCTGATATTGAAAGAGGAAGTGAAAGAGGAAGTGAAAGAGAATCACAAGCAATAGACTGAAAAGAAGTATCAATTTGTGCATCAGAATAACATCTTATTGGCCCAGCTACAAATACTCCTGGATGGACTATAGCTCTTCTAGGAAGAAGCCAATCCAGCCCACCTATCCTATCCATAAAAGAACCATCTCCAAAAAAGGTCAAACCATCTAAAGCTGTTGTGTAATATCTTTTTAGCGGAACACCATCAATACTTGTATTGATTACTGAATCTATGACCAAACGATAAGTTGTGTCAATAATCGGGGGCAATAAATAAAAGTAGTCTGGAGGATAATCTAACTTAATAGTGTCACCTTGATTAGCATTAAATATAAAAAGTTTTAAAAATCTTGCTTTAATAAAACTATAGGCAAAAGTAGTGTCTGACTGACTATAAACATATAGTGGTAAATGAGAAGCCGTACCACCTCCAAATAGATAATAAGTACGTGTTATTTTATGTGTATTTTCCCTGAATAATGGTGTCTAAAACACTTTTAAAATGAACGTATTCACAGCCACCAGGACAACCGATTCCATTACCTTCATTATAATGCCATTCAGTACCAACAAGTCCAAAGTTTTGACTAAACAGCGTTGAAGTGAACGAAAAAAATAAAAAGGATAATTAAAGTTTTCATAATTTAAAGGTTTGATTTTTACTCCGTTTTAACCCACTTTTTAGCAGCAATAATGTGTTGCTCATCTTTTACTGTTACAAAGTAAACTCCAGCAGGCAGTTGGCTGGTGTTAATCGTTACTTTATCGACTAAACCAATATTTTTCAATAACTCTAATTTACCAGTAACGCCTCGCACTTCAACCGTAACATCATTTTTTTGTTGACCCAAATTCTCAATAACCAAATTATTGAAGGATGGGTTAGGGTACAATTTTATGTTCTTATTCAACTCATTTTCATTTACAGCTAATGGATATACATTAACATCAAAATATGTATCAACTTTACAACCAGAAACAGTTGTTGTTGTACAATAATAAGTAGTAGAAGTATCTGGTTTTGCCCAAGGACTCTCTAATGTTGAATCAGAGAGCTTATAATTAGGGGACCATTGGTAAGTGAGTGGTGAATAGCCAAGGGTAATAATAAAATGCCACAACAGAACACTGTCTCCTACAACTATATAATCTTCTGGATTTGTTATTAAAAGAACAGCTACAGGGGGTCCCATAGTCACTTTACTACTATCTACCGCTACGTTATTTAAATCATCAGTCACAGTCAATTTAAACGTTAGCGGTTTTCCAAAAGCCAGTGGCAACAATGAGGGGTTCGCTATGGTGCTATCATCTAAAAATGTTGAAGCAGAAAAAGATCCAGATATATCGGTATAAGCCGTTTCCCAAAGATAAGTATAGGGTGGGGTTCCTCCAGTAGCAGTTGGTGCGCCTCCTATTTGTAAGGAATCTCCACAATAAATGGTGTCATTTCCTACATCAACCGTTAATTGTGCATTAATTAAATTAACGCTAAGTGTAGCAATTAGCACCATTGTTATTTTAAGAACTAACGTTTTCATCATCATTCCGACTTAACCCACTTTTTAGTAACAATAACATGTTGCTCATCTTTTACCGTTACAACATAAACCCCAGCAGGTAGTTGACTGGTGTTAATCGTTACTTTATCGACTAAACCAACATTTTTTAATAATGCTAATTTACCTGTGATACTTCGTATTTCAATAACAACATTACTTTTTTGTTGCCCTAAATTTTCTATAATTAAATTATTAGAGGATGGGTTGGGGTAAAACTTTATGTTCTTATTGAACTCATTTTCAAGAACTGTCGTGAGTATTGGTATAACAACGAAAGAACCTTCACTAGATTGACAACCAGCAATATTTGTTATCGTACAATGATAAGCAAGAGCCGTATCTGGTTTCGCCCAAGGGTGTTCCAATGTTGAATCGGAAAGCTTATAATTGGGTGACCACTGATAAGTGAAAGGAGGAAATAGACTCAAATTTGTTACTAATCCATGTTCTAATTGAACACTATCTCCTATAACCAATAACGCTCCTGGTGTTGTTATATTATATACAAACGAAGAGTATGCAATAGTCACGTTACTACTATCTACCACAACATTATTTAAGGCATCTGTAACCGTCAATTTAAAAGTCAGGAGTTTTCCAAAAGCTGCTGGTTGTAATGACGGGTTAGCTATTGAGCTATCATTTAAAAATGTTGAAGCAGAATAAGTAAAAGATCCAACTGTATAAGCCGTTTCCCAAACATAAGTATAGGGAGGAGTTCCTCCTGTAGCTGTTGGTGCACCCCCAATCTGTAAGGTTACTCCGCAAAAGAGGGTGTCACTTCCTGCATCAACCGTTAATTGTGCGTTAATTGAGTTTACGCTAAAAAAAACAATTATTAGGATTAATATTTTGAGAGATAACGTTTTCATAATCATTCCGACTTAACCCACTTTTTAGTAACAATAACATGTTGCTCATCTTTTACCGTTACAACATAAACCCCGGTAGGTAGTTGACTCGTATTAATTGTTACTCTATCGACTAAACCAACATTTTTTAATAATGCGAATTTACCTGTGATGCTTCGTATTTCAATAACAACATTACTTTTTTGTTTCCTTAAATTTTCTATAATTAAATGATTAGATGAGGGGTTCGGGTAAAACTTTATGCTCTTGTTTAACTCATTTTCATCCACTGATAACGGATTGACATAAACGGTAGAATATTGAATAGGAGATTGGCAACCAGCAACACTTGTTATGATACAATAATATTGAGTAGTCGTATCTGGTTTTGCCCAAGGGTTTTGCAATGTTGAATCGGAAAGATTATAATTGGGGAACCACTGGTAATTAAATGGGTAAAAGTCCCAGTTTAATCCACCAGGCTCTAGCAGAACACTATCTCCTAAATTAATATACCCTACTCCATGCGATAAATGATTTAAAAATGGATAGTATCCCAAAATCACTTTACTACTATCTATAATAGCATTATTTAGGGTATCAGTAACTGTCAATTTAAAAGTCAGTGACTTATCATTTACCGCTAGGAAAATTAATAAAGGATTAGCTACTGTAGTATCATCTAATAATGCTGAAGCGGTAAAAGTGAGTCCAGCTGTATCTGTATAAGAAGTTTCCCAAACATAAGTATAGGGAGGTGTTCCTCCTATAGCTGTTGGTGCGCCTCCTATTTGTAAGGAATCTCCACAATAAATGGTGTCATTTCCTACATCAACCGTTAATTGTGCATTCACTGAATTTACACTAAAAAGTAAAGCTATTATTACTATTATTTTTAGAGGTAACGTTTTCATAATTTAAAGTTTAAAACCAAGAGTTGAACATTGGTTCAACTCTTGGTTTGGTTTATACGGTTATTGTACAATTAAGGTTTTCATATCAACAGCAACTCCATCACACACTAATATTACACTGTAAGCTCCTGTTTGAAAGTTAGCCACATTAAAGGTAGTTTGTAGTTGATTTACATCTATTATATAGTTATAATTTGTTGTTGCTGTCGCATTTAATACCATGATATATCCAGAAGTGGTATTTTCTGTTTTATAAGCTACCACTACATCGTTACTGGCAGGGTTGGGTGAAATAGTTTCAATGTAACAGTCTTTTACTGCTACAATAACTTCATCATAATCTTTAACCCCATCTGCATTGGCAATCACCTCTAATTTATATGTTTCCGTTATTTGAGGCGATACTACTAAATCTTTACCGGTAAAAATTAAGCTGCCATCCATATCATACCAATTATAAGTAGCAACTTCATTAATATCACTAGCCGAAACAGTTACGCTTTCATTTAATTTAATATCCTTATCACCTCCTGCATCCGCATTAAAATCAGTTCTATCGTGTGTTCGCACAATAAAATGTTCTCCTCCTAATAGCGAATTATCTTCTGCTAAATATTGATTAACATCATACTTAAATTGTTTTTTTACTCCCATTTCGTCTGCTAAAAAACTAAACCCAACATAAATAGGAACTCTAGTGTTAGAAGGAAATGGAACATTAGTAAGTTGGAAGCTTTTACTTCTCGAAATAATGGTCTTGTTTGCAGCATCAATCTCACTTAACTCATTAGGGGTGATGTAATCTGCTATTAAGCCCCAACCTTGGTCATCAAAAATAATTTTAATTTCGGCAACCTCATTAAGACTTTGCCCATAAACAGTTTCGGGTACGGCAAATTTAATGTTATAGGTTTGGTCTTCTACTACTGTTGGATTGCCAATAAGTATATATGTACCATTTGGATGACTAGTAGTGTGTGGATGTATATAATTTATAATAACAACGTTGCGCATGGCAATGTTGTTGTTAAAATACACATCCTCATCTAATCTATTGGGATATACCGTTATTGGATCATTATATGGCATTTCTATTCTTGCCAATAAACAAGGAGTCCAATTATGAAGTATATAAGGGTTTAAAATATTCCAAGTAAACTCTAAAATGGTATCTCTTCCTGCTGGTAAGTTACCTAAATTGATGGTTCCTATTTGATTACCTGTTAAAGGGTCACTCCCATTCCAATTATCTGGCCATGATGACCAACTAGAGGCTTTACTCCAATATAAACTCAACTGCTCATTTCCATAAGCATCAACACAACTTTTGTTTCTCACCCTTACATAAACATATACTGGTTGTCCGGCTATATATTTAGGGTTTTGACTTGTTTGGTTGGTGAACCCATCTGCTTGATTTCTTACCCAAATATCTGGACTTTTATCTTTAATTGTATTGTAATTATATCCTGCATAAATGCCAAAATCTTCTGGCCTATCTTTAATATATAAATCTAACGAGGTTGATACAGATTGTTGTGCTGCTTTTACCGCTTCAAAAGCATTTACCCTGCCTGTGCCTACTGTGCCAGGGAATTCTGCAGCATCAACAATAGGGTCGGTAGTGTTTTTTAGAATGTCTTTTAACCCTCCTGGTTGTAAACAAGGATTTACAGTTAGTAAAAGTGATGCAATACTTGAAGTTACTGGTGCAGAGAAAGATGTTCCAGTTTGTAAATGTCCATACAGAGGAGTTCCACAATTTGATGGTTTTATACCGGTTAAAGCAATCCCTGGTGTACAAAAATCAACCGCTTCAAAATGAGAATGCGTTTCTTCCCCATTTGGCCCTGTTCCACTTGCTCCATAAAATCGATGTTTATCATTCGAACCTGTACTAGAAACAATAATAATTCTGTCATCATATATCGGATTAAAAGGATAAAAAGCATGCCAATTTGGTTTCACATTATTATATGCGCAATGATACCCTCCCCAACCATTACCAGCGGGCATAATAATCGCTGTTCCATTATCTAATATATCTTTCACAATTAATTCTTCTCCTGTTGATGGCTGAGGTTGACACCCTAAGCCTGCACCAGCACAAGAAGTAATAATTTTAGCTCCCATTACAAAAGAGGCATGCATTGCTTTTTGTAAAAAATCTTGTCTTGTACCGTATGAATTATAAAATATAACCTTATTTTTAAATCCTGCTGATGCCGCTTGTCCGTTAGCAGTATTTCCTTGCTCTGTGGTTTCCGCACCTGCATGGCCTGCTACAAGAGTTCCATGAGTATGACTTGTATTACAATCATATGGTGTTAAATTATAAGGGGCAGAAGGGGGAACTATTTTACCAACTAAATCAGGATGAGCAATATCAACATCATAATCAATTATTGCAATTTTAATTCCAGGACTACCTCTAGTTATATCCCACGCTAAATCTGTTTGTGTTCTTTTTAAATGCCACAGATAAGAATTTAAAGATGTTAAAGCCCACATATCATCTACAGGATCATATACAGTAACAGTGTCTGGCACTTCATGTTTAGAGAAATCTGTTACATCTCCATTAAACTGCACACTTAAGTCAGTAATAAGGTTATCTATATCACAATTACATTGAATTTCGTGTAGTTTTAATAATTCAGGATTATTAGCAAAGGGTAATGCTTTTTCAAAAGATGTAGCATTATATGATGCTAATAAATTATTTAATTGTTCATCTCCAGAATAATTATTTCCTTCAACTGAATTTAATACAGGGTTAATAATTTTCACCCAACAGATGCTATCTAAATAATTCTGTGAAAACAAACCTGAAGATGATAAAAATAGTATTAATATTACTGTAGTTCTCTTCATAATTATTGTTTTAATAATTAGTAAATTGTTTCACAAAAACTAAGATAACACATAATAATTACACCTTGCAAACTTAATTGAGAAAATAATACTTTTAAGTTAATTTTTAAGTATATATACTTAGTTTATAATACGTAGATGTACGCATTACAAATATTGAAGAAAAAAAATTAGATACTAAGTCCTGTTTCAAAAAAACCTAAAGGATAATTTTCAGCTATACAATGAGGTGAGACCTCAATTTAAAAAACTTCTAGCCTTAGTAATTGCTGCATCAATACCATTAAGATCGCTACCACCTGCTGTAGCAAAAAATGGTTGTCCTCCACCTCCACCTCGCATTTCTTTGGCAGCTTCTCTAATAATATTTCCTGCGTGTAAACCTTTTGTTTTTGATAATTCTTCAGAAATAACAATAGTTAAACTTGGTTTTCCATTTACTTCAGCACCTAATACTAAAAACAAGTTTTCTATCTGCCCTTTTAATTGAAACGCTAAATCTTTAACTGC
>Ga0256845_1002778_pt1 | contig 12350 bp, 10 predicted proteins | sample RiftiametaG_FD_189101 | JGI IMG/M metagenome (GOLD analysis project Ga0256845, IMG submission 189101) | Tube worm associated microbial communities from hydrothermal vent at the East Pacific Rise, Pacific Ocean - Riftia | ecosystem: Host-associated > Annelida > Integument > Unclassified ... | reverse complement strand
ACGCCGAGATCCCCGCCGCGGGTGAGGCCATCGAGCGCTGGTGTGTCCTGACCCCCGAGGCCGAGCGCCTGCTCGTGGCCATCGCCCAGCGCCGAGGCGCCAGCATGCGCAGCTTCCACCGCATGCGTCGCGTCGCCCGGACCATCGCCGACCTCGATCCCCGCCCCGACCTCGATCCCTGTGCGCCCGTACCCAAGGCCGCCGTGGCCCTGGCCGCCCGTCTGCGCCTGCTCCCGGAGGCAGCCTGAGCTGCGCTTTCATGCTGCGCCTCCCGTGAGGCGGCTCGGTTTTGGGACCCCGCGGGTCCCACCTGGCTCAGCGAAAGGGAGGTGGTCGTCTGCGGCGATCTCGACGGCGATCCCTAACTCGCACGGGCTGCCGTGGGCACCGCCCGACGTGTAGGCTCGCCCCGGTGAAGCGCGCAGACAAAGCCCAAAAGATCCTCGGGATCTTGGATGCGCTGTACCCCGATCCTCCGATCCCTCTTCAGCACGACAGCCCCTTCACCCTCCTGGTCGCCGTGCTGCTCTCGGCCCAGACCACCGACGCCCGCGTCAACGAGGTCACCCCTGCCCTGTTCTCCGACGGGCCTACCCCCGCGGCCATGGCCACCCTCCCCGTGACCACGATCCTGCGCTACATCAAAACCTTGGGGCTCGCGCCGACCAAGGCCAAGCGTGTCAAAGCCCTCGCCCAGCGGCTCCTCGATGTCTACGCGGGCGAGGTGCCGTCGACCTTCGCAGACCTCGAGTCTCTGCCCGGCGTCGGCCACAAGACCGCCGGGGTCGTCCTGGCTCAGGCCTTCGGCCAGCCCGCGTTCCCCGTGGACACCCACATTCACAGGCTCGCCTCGCGCTGGGGCCTCTCCGCAGGCAAGACCGTCGAGCACACGGAGGCCGACCTCAAGAAAGTGTTCCCCGAGTCACGCTGGGCCGACGCTCACCTGGCGATCATCTATTTTGGCCGGGAACACTGCCCAGCCCAGTATCACGAGCTCGCCGACTGCCCGATCTGCGGCTGGGCAGCCACAAAGAAGCGAGTTCTTGCCGAGCGCCGGACCAACGACGAGGCCCGGAGCGCTGCGGGCGAGCGCCTCAGGGCCGCGGCGAAGAAGCGCAGCTCGAAGCGAAAGCCCCCCAAGGCCACGACATAATCGCCTGTCGCCCGCAGCGCTCCGGGCCGAACCACAGACAGCGCGCACGGAGCCCGAGAGACACCCGGGTCGGAGGTGCTACCGTGTAGGTGTGTTCCTCGCCGAGCCGCAGACCACCAAGATGGATGTGCACTTTCGAATCGGGAAGATCCCGGTTCGTGTGCACCCCCTGTTTTGGGCGCTGTCGATCGTCCTGGGCATGCTCGCCATCAGCAGCTCGGGGGCCGACTTTTTTGTCGGCGTCGCCCTTTGGACCGCGGCCATCTTCATCTCGATCCTGGTCCATGAGCTCGGCCACGCCCTGGTCGCCAAGGCCTACGGCTGGCCGCCGCGCATCGTGCTCTACAGCATGGGCGGTCTCGCCATCTACAGCCCCACCGGCAAGTCTCGCCGTGCAGGAATTGCCATCGACTTCGCCGGTCCAGGTGCCGGATTTGTCCTTGGTGCCGCAATCTTGGGTGTGGTCCTGGCGACCGGACACAGCGTCGTGCTGCCGGGCCTGGGTGTCACTTTGGGCTCCGGTACACCCTTCGCTGCGGGCGGTGGGCGACTCGAGCTGTTCACGATGTTCATGCTCTATGTGAACATCTTTTGGGGACTGCTCAATCTACTCCCAATCCAGCCCCTCGATGGTGGCCACATCGCCCGAGCGATCCTCGAGAAATACCGACCCCACGACGGCTGGGCCCTGGCACTGAAGGTCGGGATCGCAACCGGAGCCGGGATCGCGGTGCTCGGGCTCGTGGTCTGGGACAGCGTGTTCCTCGCAGCCATGTTCGGGATGCTCGCCTACAATAATTGGCAACAGCATCAGCAGCTGCGCGTGCGCTGATGTAGGTGGGTCTGCGGTCGCGTGCTTGCGCTCCCATGCGTATGCTCCCGGCTCTGGCGTTGGGTTCGCCCCAGCCCCCAGCCCACCTCCCCCAAACCACCATGAACATCCGCAACATTTTTTCGACCTGCCTCTTCGCGCTCGCCCTCTCACTCCCCATGGCCGGCTGTGACGGAGACGACGACACCGACACCAGCACCAGCTCGGACGACGAAGCCGCAACCGATGCCGATGCCGATACCGATACGAGCGACGACAGCAACCTCGACATCGAGTGTATCGTGTTTTGCGAGGCCTACGTGACCCAGTGCATCCAGGGCCAGATGTCGGAAGAGTTCGAGACCAACGACCTCTGTCTCGAGGCCTGCAACGCCTGGGATCAAGCCGGCATCAACTGCCGCTACGGCCAGATCCCCGACGCCTGTGATCAGGCAGGCAACATGGGCAGCGCCTGCTAGCGATCCCCAGACTCCCCGACGGAGAGACCCAGCCCGGCACCGCCGGCTGGGTCTCTCTCAATTCGAGCGACCGACCCGGCGCACTCGCCGATCGACTACAGCGCGCCGCTGACGGGCTACAGCGCGCCCGCCGGTCGACATACGGCGCGCCCGCTGGTCGACGGACAGGAACCCCAGCGCTATCGTCCGCCCATGGCCAACGCTCTGAGCGACAAAGCCCGCGCCGACATCGAGACCACGCTCTCGAACAACCGGGTGGTCCTGTTCATGAAAGGGGACCGGCGCTCGCCTCAGTGCGGGTTCTCGGCCGCCGTGGTCGAGACCCTCGACGCCTGGCTCAGCGACTACGCGACCTTGGACATGTTCGCCGATCCCCTGCTGCGCGAGGACATCAAGCACTTCTCCGAGTGGCCGACCATCCCTCAGCTCTACGTCGAGGGTGAGTTCATCGGCGGCGCCGACATCGTGCGTGAACTCGACGAGAGCGGCGAGCTCGCCGCAGCCCTCAAGGTCCCGGACCAGCCCCCCGAGCCCCCGAAGATCATCGTCAGTGAACTCGCCGCAGCCCAGATCAAGGCCGCGTTCTCCGATCCAGAGGTCCATGAGGGCGTCGACATGCTGCGCCTGAGCATCGACGCCCAGTTCCGCAACGACCTCGCCATCGGGCCCCGCCGCCCGGGTGACGTCGAGGTCCAGGTCCAGGGCCTGTGTGTGCTCTTCGATCGCCGCAGCGCCCGCCGAGCCCCGGGGTTGAGCATCGACTTCGTCGAGGGCCCCGAGGGCGCCGGCTTCAAGATCGAGAACCCCAACGCCCCGCCCAGCGTCCGCGAGATCACGGTCGAGGACCTGGCCGCGCGCATGGCCGCCGCCATCGAAGACGGCGCGCCCCTGCAGCTCTTCGACGTGCGCAGCGCCGAGGAGCACACCCGCGCCAAGATCGAGGGCGCCGTGCTCCTCGACGAGAGCCGAGTCGCCACGGTCGAGGCCCTGTCGAAAACCACCAGCTTGTACCTCCACTGCCACCACGGCGGACGCAGCATGCAGGCCGCCCAGTACTTCATCGGTCAGGGATTTTGCGAGGTCTACAATGTCACCGGGGGCATCGACGCCTGGTCCCAGCGGATCGACCCCGAGGTCCCGCGCTACTGAGCAGCGGGCTCGACTACTGAAGCTCAGCGGCGGGCTCGACTACTGAAACTCAGCGGCTGCCGATACGCGCGACCATCACAAAGGCCGTGCGCAACATGATGTCCAGGTCCATCAGCGTGTTGAGCCGACCGACATAGTACAGATCGTAGGCCAGCTTGATCGCCGACTCGTCGACGGACGCCGCGTAGCCCTGATGGATCTGGGCCCACCCAGTGATCCCCGGCTTGACCAGGTGGCGATAGCCGAAGTAGGGGATCTCGCGCTCGAGTTGCTCGACGATCTCGGGCTGCTCTGGGCGCGGACCGACCAGCGACATCTCACCGCGCAGCACGTTCCAAAACTGGGGGAACTCGTCCAGGCGCGTGCGTCGGAGCAGGCGCCCCAGCCCCGTCGTCCGGTCGTCGTCGGCCGCGGCCCAGCGCTGGACCTCGCGCTCGGCGACCCGCATGGTCCGGATCTTGTGGACCCGAAACACGCGCCCGGCAGCCCCGACTCGGCCCTGGCTGTAGAAAAACGGCCCTGGATCCAAGAGTTTTTGCAGCGGCCACAGCAGCGGCAACATGAGCCCGAACAGGACCAGCCCGACCACCGAAACAGTGATGTCGATCAGCCGCTTGGCGGCCAGTGAAACCGGGCGATCGAGCTGCTCGAAGGTGTTGAGCACCCAGCGCGCATCGACCAGGTCGATGGGCACCTGGAGGGCGACGTTCATCCACACCGCGCCCGCCGTGTGCACGCGGACCCCCTGGGCCTGAAGCTGAGACATGGCGCGAACCTGGGCGTCGCTGATGCCCGAGACTCCGACCACGACCACGTGGCTCAGCCCCTCGCGTGTACACACCTCGCTGGCTTCGCCGATCTCGCCCAGCACCGGCGGCGCGAGGGCGACCCCAGACTCCCCTGCTGTCGTGCTTTGGGCGGCGCTCTCTGTGTCCGCCGCGCCGCGCCCATCGTGCAAAAAACCCCGGACCACGTAGCGGGTGTGCGCCAGATTGTTCAGGCGAGCTGCAAACCGACGCTCGACCGCCCCCGTGCCGAGCACGAGCACCCCGAGGCGTGGGCCTTTGGCGATGAAGCGGCCGTAGATCAGGCGCCAGCTCGTCAGCAGCACAAAGGTCAACACACTCACAAACAGCAGCACCGTGCGACCGATGGGCTGGTACCAGACGAAGTAGGCGACCACGAGGGTCGCTAGCCCGGTCATCAGGCTGACCAAGGCCACCCGAGCGACGATCTGTTTGGACTGGAGCAGCAAGCTGGGCGCGTGCAGGCCGGTCAGATAGGCACCCAAGGACGCGCTCATCATCGCGGCTGAGGCCGCGACCGTGGTGCCCGACAGCCCGAGTGTCGCCTCGGCGTGCCCAGGCAGCTGCCTCTCGATCATCCCTGCCCCCTCGACGGCGAAGGCCGCGAGCACCAGGTCGATCAGAAACACCAAGATCGTGGGCATGACGTGGCTAGCGGCCTGTGGTGAAACCCGGCGACGAAAGGGCCGAGCCACACCGAGGTGTGGTGAGGGATTTTGCCACGGGCTGCTGGCCCCCAGTATACGCCCCGCGGCCCTGGCAGCCCGTGGCAAAACCAGACCACCGCGCGGAAAAACCGGCTATCTTGCGCCGACGTGTCTGCCCGCGATCGCCAGCTCTCGCCCCTCACGCTCGCGTTGACGTGTCTGTTCGCCCTCAGCGCCTGCTCCAGCACCGACTCGGGTGCCGACTCCAAGTTCGCCCCTCGGGCGAAGGCAGACCCTGATCTCACCCCTGCCGCCGACCCCGTAGATTCAGGAGAGCCGATGTCCGATCCCGCCCGCGAGCGACCCGACCCGCACTCTTTCAGCCGCCCCGACCAGGTCCGCGTCACCCACGTGGGCCTGTCTTGGGTGGTCGACTTCGACGCCAAGACCCTCACCGGCGACGCCATCTTGCTCCTCGATCGTGTCGACCCGAAGGCTCCACTGATCCTCGACAGCCGCGACCTCGACATCAAGCAGGTCTACGCAGCGAACTTGGGCGACGCGGCCAAAGCCGGCGAGCACGGGGTCCCCGAGCTCGCGTCCAAGGCCACCCGCGAGCACCCGAGCTTCGCCGAGGTCGAGTGGCGCAGCGAGACCAACGAGAAAACAGGGGAGACGGGCGACCTCGATCTCGGCACCGCCTTGATCATCTCGCTCCCGCCCGAGGCCGACACGGTCAAGATCACCTACGCGACGCGCCCCGACGCGACCGGCCTCCAGTGGCTGTCCCCGGCACAGACCGCCGGCAAGGCTCAACCCTTCCTGTACAGCCAGTCCCAGGCCATCCACGCCCGCTCGTGGATCCCCAGCCAAGACAGCCCTGGCGTGCGCACCTCCTGGGATGCCGAGGTCATCGTCGACACGCCCCTGACCGCGGTCATGGCCGCGGAGCAGCTCGGCCCGGTCGCCCCCGAGCAGGTCGCCCCCGAGCAGGGCGCCCCGGTCGAGCGCACCCGCAGCTTCCGCTTCGTCATGCCCCAGGCGGTCCCCGCCTACCTGATCGCCCTGGGTGTCGGTGACCTCGAGCGCGCACAGATCGGCGCGCGCACGGCCGTGTGGGCCGACCCCACCGTGGTCGCGGCCGCGGCCGACGAGTTCGCCGACATGGAGGCCATGCTGAGCTCGGCCGAGGAGCTCTACGGTGACTACGCCTGGGGTCGCTACGACGTGCTCGTGCTCCCCCCCGCCTTCCCCTTCGGCGGCATGGAGAACCCACGCCTGACCTTCGCCACCCCCACGATCTTGGCGGGCGACCGCTCCCTGGTCTCGCTGATCGCCCACGAGCTCGCCCACTCCTGGTCCGGCAACTTGGTCACCAACGCGACCTGGGGCGACATGTGGCTCAACGAGGGCTTCACCGTCTACTTCGAGCGACGCATCGTCGAGGCCATCTACGGCCGGGCACAATCGGAGATCGAAGCCACCATCGGCAAGCGCGAACTGATCGAAGAAATCTCCGATCCAGAGCAGCTCGGCGACCGACCCGACTTTCAGATCCTCGATGCCGACCTGGTCGGGGTCGACCCGGACGACTACTTCTCGGGGGTTCCCTACGAGAAGGGATACCTGTTCCTGCGCGGGTTGGAGGAGGCCTACGGCCGCCCGGTCTTCGACGCGTTCTTGCTCGGGTGGTTCGAGGGCAACCGTTTCGGCTCGGTCTCGACCGAGGATTTCATCACCTACGCCGAGACCGAACTCCGCGCCAAGCACCAACTTCCCGAGGGCAGGACGGCCCCCGACTTCGAGATCTGGCTGCGGACCCCGGGTCTGCCCGAGGACGCCCCCGAACCCACCGCCGAGATCCTCGCCGAGGTCGAGGCCCAGGCCCAGGCCTTCGCCTCGGGCGAGCGCAAGGCCAAGGCCATCACCAGCAAGAAGTGGTCGCCCTGGCTGTGGCTCCACTTCCTGCGCTCGCTCCCCGACTCGCTCAGCGTCGAGCAGATGACGGCGCTCGACGACGCCCACCACCTGACCGAGTCGAGCAACGCCGAGATCGTTGGCCAGTGGCTGGTGCTCGCCGCCACCGCGCGCTACGAGCCCGCGTTCCCGCGCATGGAGACCTTCCTGATCGAGGTCGGCCGTCGCAAGTTCCTGACCCCGATCTACCGGGCGCTGGCGAACACCGAAGAGGGCGAGACCCAGGCGATCCGGATCTACGCCAAGGCCCGCCCCGGCTACCATTCGATCTCGCGCGGGACCATCGACGGTATCGTCGGCGAACCCTGACGGGTTCGTCGGCGAACCTGACTGCCTCGCACTAAACCCTGAGTTGGGGATTTGCTCCTTTGAACGTGCGCTATGCTGAGCGCGTGAACGGCTCAGACGCGCGTCGATCCCTCCCGCTCACCGTCCCTCTGGCTTCGGCCTCGGTTCTGGCCTCGGTTTTGGCCTCGGTTTTGGCCTCGGTTTTGGGCGTGGCCTGTCAGCCCGGTGGGGGCGAGGACGCGACCACCGACCCCTGCGAGAACGACTTCAACGGCTGCGCGGAGAACACCACCACCTTCGAGGAAGATCCGAGCTGCACCCTCGACGGCGACCTCGAGATCGTCATGGGCCAGGGTGAGACCACCTTCAGCGCGCTCGGGCCCAGCGAACTCCCAGAGCTGCAGTGGGGCCTCCAGGGAGGGCAACACGTGTGGATGGCCGTGCAGGTCCACAACCCCGACCTCGACCGGCGCCAGCTCAAGATCCGCCTCGAGTTGAAGTTCTGCACGGCCGCCGACTGCAGCGACCCGGGCGCCTGGGAGACGGACATCATCCGCGATCTCGTCGCCGATGAGACCACCATGACCCTCACCCCCGAGGGCTGGCTGCAACAGACCCGCATGCTCGTCACCGTGTTCGGCTGGGTCACCACCGAGAACCGCCGCGTCGAGATGCTGGTCACCGATCCCTGCGGACGGCAGGCCTTTGTGACCCGCGACTCGACGGCATCCTGAAACGAACAGACACGCGCCGACACCCGAGAACTGAACCGGGTGGCCCGCAACCCGGACGCTCTGGACCCCTCAGATCCCGGAAGTCCGCGGGATCTGGCACCTCCCCGCTGGCATAGTGTTCGAAGGTACGCCACCCATGCCTCTCGATCTCGCCCTCTCCCCCCCGCACTCCCCTCCCGACCCCAACGAGCGCCCCCGCGAACGCATGATGCTCTACGGCCCCAGCGAGCTGTCAGAGACCGAGCTCGTCGCCCTCCTGCTCGGGGGCGGGCGAGCCCTGAAACGAGCGAGCGCGGTGCTCAGCCATGTCGGTGGCATCAGCGGACTCAGCCGCGCCTGCCCGCACGAGCTGCGCGAACTCCCAGGTATCGGAGACGCGGGCGCCACCGCGTTGGCGGCCGCCATCGAGCTCCGCCGCCGCCTCGATCGTCTGGAGCTCCCCTGGGACCGCCAGCTCAAGACCCCGCGCGAAGCCGAGACCTTCCTGCGAGCCATGCTGGGTTCGGCGACCCAGGAGCACTTCCTCGTCATCGGCCTCGACGTCCGCCAGCGGGTCCGTCTGGTTCGCACGGTCGGGGTCGGGACCCTCAGCCGAGTCGAGGTCCACCCCCGCGAGGTCTTCCGTCCGCTCGTGCGCGCGGGCATGCACAGCTGCCTCATCGTTCACAATCACCCTAGTGGTGACCCCAGCCCGAGCGAGGCCGATATCGAGCTCACCGAGCGCATCGTCGAGGTCGGTCGATTCCTCGGGATCCCCGTGCTCGACCACATCGTGATCAGTGATCGCGGCTTCGTGTCCATGGCCGAGCAAGGCATGATGACCCCGGGAAAACACAGCTCCGCCAAATCGTCTGCCGCCGGCGAGTACACCTGAACCTGGCCACATGTGGCACGCAGCGACGTTGCGTTCTACGACCACGGGCGAGAGCAGCTTGTCTGCCCGCCTTCGGGCGGGCCATCAACGATCTAATTTCACTTGGAAATTCAATTTTTGGTGACCCTGAATCGATCTTCGCAATGGGGCCACATATGCGCTCGGACGCCGCCTCCACCCACACCCGCCTTCTGACTCACCTCGCTGGTGGCGCACTCCTGCTCGCTACCTCCGCCTCGATGAGCGCCTGCTTTGGCGGTGGCGAAGGGGTGTTCCTCGAGGCTGAGGACGTCAGCCTCGACATGCCCACGCGCGCCTCGGAGTTCCGCGCCGAGGGCGATATCCGCGGCGACGCCTGGTGGCTCATCACCCACACGGCCACCGACGTCGACAGCTGGGTCACCACCGTGGTCGAGACCAGCGCCTACATCGTCGAGTTTCTCGACGACCACCCGGCGACCACCCGCGACGGCGCCTGGCGAGTCTATGGTCCCTTCGACGACGAGCGCGGTCGGGACCTCGCATGGATCGTGCGGATCAGCGGCGGCGATACCGACACGAACTTCGAGTTCCTGGTCGCCGACAAAGGCACCACGGAGCCCGACGCCTTCGTCTCCATGGTCGAGGGGGGCCTGACCATCGAGGGCGACCTTCGCTCCGGCTCCATGCACATCGACTTCGACACCATCGAGGCCCACGACGACCTCGACGAGACCCTGGCGTGGGACTACGCGGGCGACATCACCATCGAATTTCAGCGCAACGTCGACAGCGGTGACAAGCACATCGATCTGAACTTCGATGGTTTCGTCGCCGAGCATAAGGGCTACCTCGACGACGACCGTTTCGAGAGCGACGAGAGCTATCGATACACTCGCGAGGGCGACGGTTCAGGCAGCTTCTTCCTGGCCCTCGACGGCGAGTGGGACACCTACCCCCACGGCTGGAGTGGACCGGAGCGCGAACGTATGCAGCTCGACATGATCTGGGACAGCGATGGCCGTGGTCGGGCCCGCGGCACGATCGAGGCGGGCGAGGAGGGGGGCGACATGCTCCACGGCGACCTGGCCCTCGAAGAGTGTTTCGACGGCCAGGGTTACCTGAGCTGGCGCGAACTCAGCGAGCTCTATGCTGCCGAGGTCCCCGGCTACAACTTCGGCACCGCGGACAGCTGCGTGTTCACGACCGACGATCTCGACTGAACTCCGGCTCCCGAACGAGCCCTGTGCCGGCTTGGTCGCCAGCTCGGTCAGCTGTCCCGGCTTGGTCGCCGCTCGATCGGGTTCATGACTAGAGTGAACTCCCCAGCCGGAACAGCTGATCGCAGCCCGTCTCTCGGACCACGGCCGCCGCGCTCACCCCTCCCTGGGTCATCGATCGCAGCCCGGCAGTACAGATCTCGAGTGCCTGCTGAGCGGCCTCCACGGGCCCCAGGCCCTCACCCGCGGTCACGAGCACGTTGGCCAGATAGGCCAGCTCGGCCCGCCGGGTCGCCCGTCGCTCCTCGTCCAAGCTAGCGAGGGCACCGGAGAGCAAGGTCGAGCTCGCCGCGGGCAGGGCTCGGACCGCCGAAGGCGCGATCCCATACTCCTCGAGCAGGGGCATGAGTGTCGAGGGCTCCGCCGCGGCCGCCAGTGGGCTGACCTCGAGGTTGCGAAAATAGGCCCGCGTGATCGCGTCGCGAGGGGGGAGCTCACCCCCGTCACACAGTCTCTCGGTCCCCCCTTCTCGGTTCCCCCCTTCTCGGTTCCCCCCTTCTCGGTTCCCCCCTTCTCGGTTCCCCCTTTCTCGGTTCCCCCCTTCTCGGTCCCCCCCCTCTCGGCCCGCTCGCGCCAAGCGCAGGAAGGCCGTCGCATCGGCCACGCTCACGTAGCCCCGCCGAGCACGACGGTCATCCCGTTCACCCAGCGCGTCCTCGGCCAACATCTGATCGGCGGACAGCACCTCGTAGAGCCCACCACAATCGTCCACCAGCTCGGTCGACGCTCGACAGCAGTCGGCGAGGATCCGGCTCGCCCACTCGTGGTCGGCCTGATCGATCGCCGTCAGCGCAGCGATCACCGCATCCCAACCCAGGCTGTTCCGAGCAACCAAAGTGTAGTCCGCCAAGGTCAGGTACAGACACGCATCGAGGGCTTTCTCGACGAGCTCGGCCTCGTGCCGCGACGCCCCGGCCATCCCGATCCCCAGCGTCTCCACGTCCAGCACGATCAGCTGTCCAGAGAACGCCAGCACGACCGTCTCCTCCGGCAGCGCGGCGAGCCGCTCGATCACCAAGTCTTCACCACCTTCGAACATCACCTCTAGCCAGGTCACGAAACGACGATGATCAAAGTGCTCGAAGGACTCGAGTCTTCCCTCGGCGCCCGCTCGCTTCCACAGCGACGTATCGACCAGGTGCACAAACTGCTCTGCCGTCGCGACCGCGAGCAGCTCCGCCGAGTCCTCCACCCCCACCGCAGACACCAGCGCACCCAGCGTGTCCGGGGTCAGGGCCCGGACCGCAGGAACAAAGTCAGGCTCACTCAACAGACGCATCAACAGTCGGCTGGTCGTACTCATCGAAGTCGAACTCCCGAGCCCCAACCTGTCACCGCTCGGGGCCAGGGCAACGGCTGAAGCACCGACACGGGTGTCAGGTTGTGCACGCTGCGGGGGCTGTCGACACGAATAGGGGAGTGTTAGAATCGGTTCACCGGCCATGCCCGAGGATCCTCAAGCCCGCGGGAGTGACTCGCCGAGCGGCCGCTCCCGCGGACGCGCCATCTTGCGCCTCGTCATGCTCGTGGGTGGACCGCTCCTGGTCTTGTTCTCGATCTTCTCCTCCGGGGTGTACTGCGGCGCCGCCCACTCGAGCGCGGTCGTCGGGTTCGAGGAAAAATTAGGTGTCGATCCACCGTCGGCTCTCGCCGCGAAGGTCGAGGGTGAGTCGGACGCCGGCGACGAGTCGGGCTCCGACGAGCCGAACTCGGGCGATCCCCAAGCCGGCGATGATGAACCGGGGTCCTCAGACAAAGCGGCCGACAGACCCACTGCCAAAACAGCCGGCAAGCCGACTGGCAAGCCGACTGGCAAGCCGGGACTGGCCCCCCCCACCGAGCCCACTGTCCCGAGCTCGGACACCACCCTTTTGTCCCCTCGCCAGACGCCCCAGACCTCGCCGCCAGACGGCGCGCTAGCGACCTTGCCCCTCGCCACGGCCGACCCCCTGACGACCGAGCTGGGTGAGGCCCTGGCCCAGCGCCGCAGCCTCGCCGTGTTGATTCTCGTCGACCCGGCCTTGGTGGCCACCCAGGACAACTGGCTGATGGAGACCCAGCGCCTCGTCGTGGGTGCGAGCGACAGCTTCGAGGTCCTCTTTGGTGTCGAGCTGCGCCTCCAGGGCGCCCTCGTCTGGACACCCGATCCGACGGCCGACCCGGCCAGCTTGCT
>Ga0256845_1002777_pt1 | contig 12351 bp, 8 predicted proteins | sample RiftiametaG_FD_189101 | JGI IMG/M metagenome (GOLD analysis project Ga0256845, IMG submission 189101) | Tube worm associated microbial communities from hydrothermal vent at the East Pacific Rise, Pacific Ocean - Riftia | ecosystem: Host-associated > Annelida > Integument > Unclassified ... | reverse complement strand
TTCGGGGGCAGCTCGCTCGTTGGGGCCTTTGAGCCTGGGTTCACAACGTGCACTCAGCCGCAAGTTGCACCGGGTGCGGACTCTGTTGCAGGCGCGGCAGCTTGACGCTGCTGCCCGCGTTCTCGAGGAGGCGCGAGCCGAGCTGCCCGTCGATCGTCGCGAGGTAGATGCCCAAATTAGTCTGCTGGAGGCTGAACTGGCGCTCGTTCTCGCGAAGAGCGAGGTCGCGATCGACCGTCTCGATCGAGTGATCGAACTCGCCGGATCGGTTGGTGTACTGCACCTGATCGCCGAGGCGGCGGTCATGCAGGCGGAGGTCGAAGGCGTGCTCCTGCGCGACTCCGAGGCCGCACGCCCGCTGCTGCGAGTGGCCCGTATCGCCCTGGCGACGGCCTCGAGCGGGCCTCTTCTTCGCGGTCATCTAGAGCTCGTGCAGGCCCGTGTCGAGTACAGCAGCAACCATTTTGATGCCGGGCGTCGGGCGACCGAAGCGGCGATCGCTGCGTTTGATCTCGCCGGTGAGCATGGCCACGTGAAGCTGGGCGAGGGGCTCCAGCTGCTGGCAGTTCAGGCCTTTGGCGCCGGAGACTATCAACATGCCCGGACCATCGCCCTGCGCGCTCTCGATCTGCAGATGCGTCTGCTCGGCGATGCGCACCCGGATCTCGCCAAGACCATCCAGGTGCTCGGTGCTTTAGAGCTGGTCGCGGGTCGCGGGCCTGCGGCGGTCGTGCATTTTGAGCGGGCCGCGGACCTCTTGGAGGAGAGCCTGGGCGCCGATCACCCCAACTACGGCCAGATTCTTGTCAACCTAGGCAACGCCTATGTCGAGTCGGAAGACCCGGTCAGCGCGCTCGCGCAGTACCAGCGCGCCCAGGTGATTTTTGCGGCTGCGCTGCGGCCAGAGGACCCGCGGGTGCTCGGCTGTCTCATCAATATCGGCGGGGTCCAGCGGGCACTCGGTGACCCTTTGGCTGCTGAGCGAGCCTTTCGCGAGGTGATCGTGCAGAGCCGGGAACTCGAGGATTCGGGTAAGATGAGCCTGGCGATGGCGCTGGCGAATCTGGCCCGGGTTCTCCAGGATCAGGGGCGCATGGGTGAGGCTGAAGAGGCCCATAAAGAGGCTCTGTCGATCCGCATGAGCAGCCTCGGGCCCGACCACCCAAAGACCGCCGCGAGTTACGATGCTCTCGGTCGATTCTTGGTCGAGACCGGTCGACACGATGAGGGGGCACCGCTCATCGACTCCGCCCTCGCGATCCGCGAGCGTCGGCTCGGTCGAGAGCATCCAGATGTTGCCCGTAGTCAGGTCAACCATGCCCTCGTGCTGAGGGCGCGACAACAGCTCTCAGAGGCGGTTCAGACCCTCGAATCTGTGCTGGATCGGATCGAGCACGAGGGTCGTCGCAAGTTCCGCGGAGACGCCCGTTGGCAGCTGGCGCGAGCGCTCAGCGAGAGGCGGGCACCGGGGGATCTCGAGCGGGCGACGAGCTTGCTCGCGCGCGCCCGCAGGGAGGTCGAAGGTACGCTCTACGCCCGGGATCTAGAGGCTTGGTGCGCGACGATCGACGGCGCGGCTCCCTGCTCCAGTGGTCAGTAATCCGCAAGTAGATCGAGCACTGGGGAGGTCGAGGTCCTGATCGCGGACGGCGAGCCGGCGCTCCTGTTTTGTGCGCGTACAGGATGCGATGTCGATGCGCGGTGGCGTGATCTGCGAGCTTGTACGGATTCTGTACGGATCCTGTCGCGGTTGTCGCCCAAAGCGTTGAATACGCCTCATATGGTCTCCTAAAGGCATACTTGTAGTATATGAGCAATGTAAATGAGGACGGCACGATCCCGGCGGTCGAGCAGCCCAACTGGACCCTTGATGGCCTGAACAACTTCCGTCAAAACGTCCAGCCGCAGGGCGAGTTCTCTGCCCCGGATCTGGTTGTTCGCCTCAAGCGTCAGTGCGATCCTGATCTTACCGGTCTCGTCGGACAGGTTCGGAACATCGGTGAGGCGTCGGCGCCGAGCGGTGTTCCGGTCTATTTCTTTGAGGGCGATCCCGATATGGGCGGTACGCTCATGGGCATGGGGGTGACGACCAAGACGCTCTATCCCGCCGAGGCCGAGGACGTGCTCTTGCTGCTCCCGGAGCCGCCGCCCGGTGTGGTCGACGGCTCCTCAGAGGTTTGGGCTGTGGTCGACGATACCGAGCCGATGCACGAGTGGCATGAGTGCAAGGTCGACAACAACCGCGACAAGGGCAATGGCAAGTGCCCGATGCCGGGTTGATCAAAGCGCTCTGCACATGAGCGCATCGGGCCGCACCGCTTTTGGGCGGGGCGGCCTTGTGTTTGTCGACGACGGGGGCTTGCTCTGTGGGCCTGTGGGTGAGCAGCTCGTTGGCAGCCGTATCGAGGCAGTGTTGGGCGCTTCGGTCGTTTTGTGAGTTGTTTGGTGACTGTGCAAGTGTCCTGCGGCCTTGACCTGGGGCTCGCTCCGGGGGATACCGCCGGTCATGCGCACGAACGCACTCATCGGCTCTTTCGTTGTTCTCGCTCTCACCGCCTGTGGCGACTCCGGCACCGGCTCTGTGGGCTCTGAATCAGGTTCCGAGTCGGGCAGTGGGTCCACCGGTACCAGCTCTGCGACTTCCACAACCACTAGTACGGGCACCTCGGTGAGCGGCTCGCAGAGCGCCTCTGCGGGCAGCAGTAGCACCAGCACCAGCACTGGCGACACGGTCAGCACCGGTCCGGTCTCCGCCAGCGACACGGAGACGAGCGGGACAAGCGGTACGACCGGAACGACGAGTGGCACGAGTGACAGCGACAGCGACAGCACCGGTCTCGACTGCACCGACGAGTGTGACGAAGGGCAGATTTCCTGTGCCGGCGACGACGCTCTGCATCTCTGTGTCCTGGGTGATCTCGGCTGTTTGGAGTGGGGAAACCCGGAGTCCTGCGCGGACGGTGAGGTCTGTGCCGATGGCGTTTGCGAGCAGGGCTGCGTCGATGCCTGCGAGCTTGGCGATGCCCAGTGCATGGGCGAGGGGGCTTCGAAGTGCATCGATGATCCAGACTCTAGCTGCACCATCTGGGGTGATCCCATCACCTGTCCTGATGGACAGGTATGCGAAGGCGGAGGTTGTATCGCTGTGCCCGATCTCTGTCTCGACGACTGTGTTTGGACCAAGGCGTCGATCAACGCCGACGTCGATCTCTTCAGCGTCTGGGGCAGCGATGCCAAGGCGGTGTGGGCGGTCGGCGAGAGCGGTACGGCCCTCTACTACAATGGCACCAAGTGGAAGTCTGTCGATAGCGGCACCTCCAAGCGCCTCGATTGTGTGCACGGCAGCGCCGCCGACGATGTGTACGCGATCACCTCCGCGGGCAGGATTTTTCGCTGGGATGGCAGCGAATGGCAGAAGTACTACACCCTCTCAAGTTCGGAGGATGCCGCCTGTTTGACGGTCATCGGCGACAAGGATGTGCTCGCCATCGTCTGGGACTCTTTCGGCGAGAAGATGCGGCTCTACCGGATCCAGGACGGTGTGAAAACCACACTGGGAAGCGATGATGTCTACATCTGGTCCCCCAACGGCAGCAAGCCCAAGACCATGTCGATGAGGGGATTTTCGCCGACCGACGCGGTGATTCTCGCCTATCACGCCTATCGCTGGGACGGTACGCTCAAGGGCATCAATGCGCCGAGTTCATCCTTTGGACTGTGGGCACACTCGTCGGATCTGTTTTACGCTGCGGCGGGATCGAAGGGGGTCGGCCACCGCTGGAAGGACAACGGCTGGAAGATCGTCAATCCTGGAATCGGCGGATATGTGCATATGTTTAGCGGTACCGGTGCAGATCGCGTCTTTGGCGTCGGTGAGAACAAGCCCAAGACCGCTGCGGCGATCGCCGCCTTTGACGGTATTGGCTGGTCTCCCGCCGCCCTGCCCGATGACGCGAAGTCTCTCTTCGCCACCTGGGCCGCGCCGACGGGGGAGGTCTTCGCCGTCGGCAGGGCCGGCACGATTCTGATCGGCAAGTAGGCCTGCCTGCTGGGTGGGATCAGCCGTCGTCGCAGCCCTGCCACCAGCAGGGCTCGGCGTTGATGCTGCTGAGCGCGTCCCATTTTGGAGAGGTCTTTTGGGTCAGGTTTTCGAGAGCGCCCCAGCTGCCGTGCTCGGAGGGCCTGGCGAAATCGACGAAATGCATGAGCAAGGTGCCGCCGCCATCTCTCCAGCTCGCGAGCATCTGCAGGTAGAGATCGCCCATGCCCGGGGCCCGGTTGAGGGCGAGGTGGAACTTGATGAACTCGGGGTCGTTTTGCAGGCCCGAGCCGTTAGCGGTGATGTGGCTGCCGCCCTCGTAGCCGACGAGAGTCATGCCGCGCGCGCTCGCTTCGGGGGCAAAGTACGCCCAGTGGTTCATCAAATTTTCGACCGTATCCTCGCACTCAAAGTGGCGACCATCCAGAGCCTGTTCTAGGCCCTTTTGCACGCCGCCGTCAGCCTCGCCGAACCAGGACTGCATGATACCGGCGTTGTTCATGTCGTGGAGGCAGCCGGTGAAATACGTGGTCAGCCCGAGCTGGTCGACCCCGTGCTGCGAACAGGGAGCGTTGCCCTCGGCGACCCACTCGGGGCAGTCCAAGGCGCCCTGTGCAATGCCGTGGTAGGCGGTTTGGGTGGAGACGACGCAGTGCATCGCCTCGGGCGTGTCCTTGTAGAATTCGCCGCGGGCGATGTCGCAGAGCTGGGCGGTGCGCATACCCAAATACTGCATCCACGCGTCGCCGACGTCGTCGCCCCAGCGCGCTTGACCCTCAGTGTGTGCGTATTGAGCCTGCTCGAATCCCCAGTTCCAGACCTCGTTGGAATACTCGAATGTGGGCACTAGCTGGGGCGCGAGCTCTTGCTGCACCAGACCCACGACTCCGCGGATAAAGTCATCGTCGGCGAGGTGGGGGATGTTGATCCAAGGATCGGCATTGATCGTATTGGCGAGTTTGATCGCGATCTCTAGTGGCACGCCGTTTTTGGTCCATCGGCGATCGTCGATCTGGGGCCGGTTGGCCCAGGACGAAAGCTGGCTGTTGTTGGTCGCCAGCCAGTCCATGAAGCGGACGGCCCGGAAGGGGGCGATTTGCTCGAGCCAGACGGGGTTGAAGATCTCGCCGGCCTCGTAGTCCGCGAGCAGGGGTTCCGGGATGATGCGGATGTTGCGGATCGGATCACCGGGCTCAAAACCCTGGACCATCATCATTGACGAGCCGCCGCAGGTTTGGTCGATCACATCGCGGTGATCGGAAGAGGCGACGTCGTCACGGGCGGCGCACCAATGATAGCTGAGAGAGCCCGCGCCCTCCCACATGACGACAAAACGATCAAAGGGCGCCGGCTGGTCGTCTAGCGTGGTGAGAAAGACGAGGCCGGCGCTCTTACCCCCGGGAATGCTGGTCAACCATCCCTGCTCATCGATGGTCGCGAGCTCGCTCTTGTCGCCGTCCCAATCCTGCCAGGCCCGCGACGATTTCATGAGATCGATAAATGGAGATTCTGTGGACCAATCATTGACCCCCGCGAGGTTCATGCCAATGGAGGCCTCTTTGCGCGCCTCGGGGTCGACACCGGTCTCACCACCACTGCTGGAGCTGCTGGTGCCGGTTGTCTCGGTATCGCCGGCGGTGGTGGTGGGATTGCCGGAGGGATCGTCGGTCGTGCTCGCGGAGGAGGTGCCGCTCGAGGTCTCGCCGCTGCTTGTGGAGGCGCTGTCGCTGGCGGCCTCACCTGCGGTGGTGGGGCCCGGGGTGGGGGTACAGACTGTGAGTGGGACGAGTAGAAGGGTAGGTGATAAAAATTTCATAGCTGGGTAACTATGAAATTATATCGAGTACCGAAGATCAACGTGGTTTTTTGGCGCGGAGGCGAAAGCTCGGTAGATCCAGAGTGAAGAGCCAGAGGCCAACGAGCAGGATGATGATCGACACGGCGCCACAGAGCGCGCCCCAGAGCCAGTAGGGACCGCCGAGCGCGCTCGCCATCTGAGAGACATCCGAGGGCATGAACCCGGCCCCTTTGACGAAGAGGTAGTCGGCGCTGGAGAAGACGCTGAGCGCTAGCTGGGTCGAGAGGAAGACGAGCGCGATCTGGGCGGGCCGGGGATTGCGGCGGAGCGCGAGCACCAGCAATGTGAGCGCGACACCGGCGATAAAGGCGGCCGTGAAGTGATCGGCTGCGAGTGAGAGAGGCAAGCCGAGGCAGAGCGCGGTGATCACGAGGGAGATCTGAGCTGTCCGTGCGCGACGGGCCGCGACAAAGCCGAGAGCAGCCGCGAAGGCTGGTCCAAGCAGACCGCCCGCGCAGACCCAAGCATCTGTGAGCGGCTCCACTGTTCCGGCGGAGGCAAACCCCGAGCCGTCGGGGTCGATCGAGATGAGATCGAAGTAGCCGCCGACGCTGAGGGCTGTGAGGCCGTGCCCTAACTCGTGGGCCAGGGTCGAGAGCCAGAGCAGTGGTCGGTCGAGGTAGAGGTTTACAGGGAGCGCGTAAAGCAGGACGGTGAGGCCGACTGCGCCGTAGATGAAGGCAGCGCTTCGCTGGAGCTCCGCGCTCTTGCGGGATGTACCTTCTCGGATGCTCCTACGCTTTTGTTGTCCCTGGCTCATCCGCTAGTTGTTAGCTCTACAGGAGCTTCTTGCAAGGTGTTCTGCGCGGGCGGCGGGGTCGATCTCGAGCAGCCGCAGCCGTTGGCGAGGGGGTCCGCTCCTGAGCGTGCGCCAAGCGGCCCTTTCTGGTTGCAGCTCCGTGAGCTTGCTATCCTGCCTGTCCCTAGATCGAGGGAGCACAGAACCATGAAGATTCAACTCGACCGTTTTTTGGCTACAACTGCATTCATCGCAGCCACCGCTGTGGGCGCTGGCTGCGGCTCGAAGGACGAAAAAAAGAAGGACGAGGCCAAGTCTGAGGCCAAGGCCGAGGAGGCGAAGCCCGCGGAGGAGGCCAAACCAGCCGAGGCAAAGCCGGCCGAGGAGGCAAAGCCGGCCGATGAGGCGAAGCCTGCCGAGGGCGACAAGTCGGCGGAGGAGGCCGTTGTTGATGGTGGTGGCGCAGCCAAACTGCCGCCGCCGACTGAAGAAAGCCCCAGCTGGTAGCGTTGCGCGCAGGTGCGCAACTCGCGCGCCTTATTAAACGAGTTTCGCTCACGGATATCGCCATGGTGAAGACCGCGAGCGTTCGCCCACTATGATGATAGTTTGGGCTTCGGTCCGCAGACCTCGAGGATCGCCGCGAGCATCGACGCATCGTCGGTCGAGACGGCGACCCTGTCGACGCGAATGCCGATAGCAGCTGCGGCCGCGGCCGTCACCGGCCCGAGGGCGATCACCTGAGCGCGGGCGAGGATCGCCCGTGTCTCGTCGGCGCCTGCGTGCTCGGTCATCGTCTCGACAAAATGACGGGCAGATTTTCCGCTGGCAAAGGCGATCGCATCGCAGCCCTCGCCGCCCTCGCTGGGGGCGCGCAGCGATCGCACGAGCATCGTCGGCACCTTGGGGCGGATGGTGCGATAGCCGATGGCCAGGTGGTAGTCGCCGCCGGCCCCCTGGATCGCGGCTTGGAGCAGCGCTCGGCCCTCGTCGGCGCGCACGTGCAACCAGCTCTGTGTCAGCAGCCGGCGGGCACGCAACTCATCGCAAAGCCCCTCTGCACGCGGCTCCGTCGGGATCAGATCGGGTCGAAGACCGCGGGCTTCGCAGTGCTTGGCAGTGCCGGTGCCGATCACCGCCACGGTCTTGCCGCTGAGGCTGCGGGCATCCTGGCCGGTCGCACGCAGGGCATCAAAGAAGGCCTCGACGCCGTTGGGGCTCGAGAGAATTAGACCGTCGCGCGCTGGCAGCTCGGCGACCTCCCGGGCGAGCGCGTCGGCGTCGTCGGGCGGTGCGATCGCCAGGCAGGGAAAGGCCACCGCATCGGCGCCCTTGGCCGCGAGCATGTGGATAAGCTCGCCCGCCTGGTGGTTTGCCCGGGTCACGATCACCCGGCGACCGAAGAGGGGGCGTCGCTCGAACCACTCGATACGCGCCCGCAGATCGACGACAGAGCCGACCACCAGCACCGCCGGAGCGCGCAGTCCTGCGGCCTCGGCCTCGTCGGCGATCGTTGCCAGAGTGGCAACCAGGGTCCTCATGATGCCGCGTGTGCCCCAGCGGATCAGCGCCGCGGGGGTCGTCTTATCGCGGCCGGCTTCGATCAATCGGGCTGCGTTCTTCCGGCAGTTGCGGACGCTCATCATCAGCACAATCGTACCTGCCCCCTTCGCCAGGTGGTCCCAGGCGACGTGCAGACCGCCCTTTTCGTAGGCCTCAAAGCCCGAGACGATGCTGACTGCGGGAGTGTGATCGCGATGGGTGAGGGGGATGCCGGCCGCCTCTGCTGCGGCGATCGAAGCTGAGACTCCGGGGACAAATTCGTAGTCGATGCCGTGCTCCCGCAGCACCTCGGCCTCTTCGCAGCCGCGGCCAAAGATCATCGGATCGCCGCCCTTTAGGCGTACGACACGGCGCCCGGCCAGGGCTTCCTCCACCAGCAGTTCGTGGATCCGTGCCTGGTTGAGCTTGGTGCCGCTGCAGGGTCCGGCGATCCGCTGGTGGATCTCGACATCGGCTCGGCAGTGCATGAGCAGCGTCGGGTTGACGAGATAGTCGGCGATGACGACATCGGCGCGGCACAGACGATCGCGGCCGGCGAGGGTAAGGAGCTCAGGATCCCAGGGTCCTGCGCCGACGATCGAGACGAAACCTGCCATCGCCGGAGTATCCGAGATGGCGGTGGCGACGGCCAGGGGCAATGCGGATCGTGGAGCGCTTCGCGGGCCCTGTTATCGGGCTCGCGGTGGGCCGGTGGCCGCTGATACCCTCCGCCGACGATGTCGCATCGAACACTTCTTGTCGTCGGCGCTGGCCATGCCGGGCTCGAGGCGGCCTTCGCTGCAGCACGGGTGGCGGCGTCGCAGGGCGGCGATCGGCTGCACGTGCGCGTGGTTACCGGTCGCATCGATACGGTCGGCCAGACCCCCTGCAACCCGAGCATCGGCGGTGTGGCCAAGGGCCATCTGGTCAAAGAGATCGACGCGCTGGGCGGTTTTATGGGGCGGGCTGCCGACAGCTCGGCGATCCACGGGCGGATCTTAAATCGCAGCAAGGGACCGGCTGTGCGGGCGACCCGGGTCCAGGTCGACAAGGCGCATTACGGCCGCCTCGCTCGCCAGGTCCTGCTCGCTCATCCGGGCATCGAGGTGGTCGAGGGCTTGGTTGCGGCGATCGTTCTCGAGGGCCGTCGGCTGCTCGGCGTTGAGCTTGTCGACGGTTCCCGCATGTTGGCGGACGCGCTTGTCATCACCACCGGGACCTTCCTCGGCGGGGTGCTGCACACGGGCGCCGAGCGGACCCCCGGCGGACGTGTCGGCGAGCCCCCGGCGACGACGCTCGCGGCCTCGCTTCGGGCCCTCGGCTTTACGCTTCGGCGGCTAAAGACGGGCACCCCCGCGCGCATCGATGGGCGCACGATCGCCTGGCAGGATCCGCGGGTCCGGCTCCAGCCGAGCGAGGTGCCGCTGCCTCAATTTTGTCTCTGTGATGACCTAGAGCCGCCGCCACAACCTTTGGCCGAGAACCCGTGCTACCTGACGTGGACCTGCGAGGCCACGCACGCGCTCATCCGCAAGCACCTCCACGAGTCGGCGATCTACTCGGGTACGATCACCGGTCGTGGTCCCCGGTACTGTCCGTCGATCGAGGATAAAGTCGTGCGTTTCGCCGAGCGTCCGCGGCACAAAATCTTCCTCGAGCACGAGGGTCTCCACACCGACAGTGTCTACCCCAACGGCATCTCGAGCAGTCTGCCGGCGGCGGTGCAGGAGGCGATGATTCGGACAATCCCGGGGCTCGAGGCGGCGACGCTGCTCCTCCCAGGTTACGCCGTCGAGTACGACGCGGTCGATGCGAGGGCACTTGATCATCGCTTGGCGGCCAAGGACTACGAGGGGCTCTTCTTTGCGGGTCAGGTCAACGGCACCAGTGGGTACGAAGAGGCGGGCGCCCAGGGCCTGGTCGCCGGCACCAACGCGGCGCTTTGGTTGAGCGAGGCCGAGGCGCTCGTGATCGGCCGAGAGCAGGGCTACATGGGCGTATTGGTCGATGATCTCATCACTCAGGGATGTGACGAGCCCTACCGTATGTTTACTTCGCGTGCCGAATACCGACTGATGCTCCGCGAGGACAATGCTGACCGCCGTCTCTCCTTCCTGGCTAAAAAGACAGGTCTCATCAGCGAGGCGAGGTATCAGCGCAGCCTTGCCCGGGGCGCGGAAGTCGAGCGGGTGAGTGCAGCCCTCCGTCGGCGAGCGCAGCCGGTGGCGCCCGAGTGGATCCTCGAGCGGGCGCGGGCGGAGCTCTGCTACTCCGGGTACGTCGAGCGTCAGCGCCGGGAGATCCAGCGAATCCGGGGCGAGGGCACTCAAGATCTTCCTTTGGAGAGCGACCTCGACTACTTCGCACTCGCCGGCTTGACAAACGAAGCGGCCGAGAGACTCGTCGCGGTGCGGCCGACCAGTACAGGTCAGGCCGCGCGGATCCCGGGCATGACACCGGCCGCCCTTGTCTGTCTTTGGGCACATGCGCGGGCCGTCAAGCGTCGCTCGAAGCCCTAGTGAAGTCGTCGCCTTCGCAGGGTGTTCTCGAGGTCCGATCGGGCTGGCACGCAGACCCTGAAGGTCCTTTTGTACAGCGGCCAAGCGGGTTCCAGCGAGCAGCACGATTCGCATGTGAAAGCCTGTTCACGCTGCGTATCCACGCTTTTAACGGTCGCCTATCGATTCTGTCAGAGGAGCCCTGCGGGTACGAGCGCGCTCAGCTCTGGGGTATCGTTGACGCCATGGCGTTGATGGCACGCTTGGCGGTTCTCGTGGGTGGTCTCGGTCTCGTTGGTGCGAGCGGCGTGATCGATGCGGCGGCGGGTACCGAAGGGGCCGGTCTGGGGAGCGACGCCTCGATCTCCGAGGTGGCGTCATCGTTGGCACATACCCGTGCTCGTCAGCTCGTCTCCAAGGCTGCGGGGCGTGTCGATGCGGCGATCGTCGCCTCCACAGGATCTCCAGGGCAGCGCGCAGATGTCGAGATCCGGCGGCTCAGCAGCGCAGAGCGCCGGCAGATCCTGGGGGCAGAGCCCGGGAGATCCATCGATCTTCCGGTTCACGGCAGCGGCGTCGAAGATGCTTATCTAGAGCTCGTCTCCCGCGGTGGTCATGTCGATCTGCGCGGTGGGTACGCCCGTTTTAGTGGCGATGCGACGCTCTTTCGCGGGCCCCTTCGCCCCGCGGCGTACCTGGTCTTTAAGGCAGAAGCACATCACCGCTATTTGATCGAGTGCGGCGCCTGGGCGAGTGATCCGGTGGCGACGCTCTCGGCGAGTGACGGCGAGGCGGTCTTTGAGGTCCGGGCGGACCAGCGTGTGAGTCTCCTCTACCGCAGCGCGAACAATGGGGACGCTGCAAAGCGGGTCACTGTGGTCATCAGCGCCGATCGTCCAGAGTGGTTCCTTGAGGGTTGTGAGCTCTCATCGGCGGAGTTCTAGCGCGAGAAGTTCGGCGCTAAGGGCGCGGGGAGGCTGAGAATACAGGTGCTCTGGGGGCATTGCTCGCTGGCGCTCCGGGGGCTCGGCTGGTAGCGTTCGCCAGCGCGTAAACGCGCTCCACTGTCTGCCCCACGGAGTGAACTCTGCCGATGTCCCGCTCGCATTTTTGTACGCCCCTTCTGACCTTTGCGTTTCTACTCGCTGCCTGTTCTTCGGACCCAGGCGACGCCGGCTCCGAGGGCGCGACCTCTAACTCTGCGGGTTCATCGAGCACGAGCGCCTCGGCCGGTAGCACCAGCCATTCCGCCACCGATCCGACGGCGAGTAGTGGCGGCAGTGGCTCTGAGAGCGCGACTTCGGGAACGAGCGCGGGCTCGACCGGGGCGTCGACCGAGGCGCCGACCTCGGGTCCGGGCTCGACAGGCTCGACAGGCTCGACGGGCTCGACAGGCGATACGACCGGCGATACGACCGGTACTACGACCGGCGGCATGCCCGGTGAGCCGGTGCGCTTTGTTGTTCTCGGCGACGGCGGCGAGGGCAACGACAACCAATACATGGTTGCCGCTGAGATCGAGCAGGTCTGCGCGGTGCGGGGCTGCGACTTCGCCCTCTACCTCGGCGATAACTTTTACGACGATGGGGTCGAGGCGGTCGATGACAGCCAGTTCGTGACCAAGTTTGAGCTGCCCTACGCCGACCTCGACTTCCCTTTCTATGTGGTCTTTGGC
>Ga0256845_1002776_pt1 | contig 12353 bp, 8 predicted proteins | sample RiftiametaG_FD_189101 | JGI IMG/M metagenome (GOLD analysis project Ga0256845, IMG submission 189101) | Tube worm associated microbial communities from hydrothermal vent at the East Pacific Rise, Pacific Ocean - Riftia | ecosystem: Host-associated > Annelida > Integument > Unclassified ... | reverse complement strand
ATCAGGGTTGATAATTACGATGTTTGGTCTGTCAGTTGTTGTCTTCATAAGCTGTACTCTTTATCTGAGATTGTCCTCCATATAACGTGTCATATTCATCGTTGCAGGGACGCGGTCCCCGCGCCCCTACGATGGATTCACTTTTCATCTCGTGTAAATGTCCATTATAATCATGGACAGCTTCCCCACTTTTGCGAAAGAAGCGAGCGGGGTACTTACTACCAGTACAAAGTCCGTTCACCACACCGAGTGAGATCAATACGACCATCACGGTCATACTTGTGATCGTGCCAGAAACCGTTGAGCGTAGTAATTGGACGTCTGGCCTGTGCTACGCGTTCCAAAAGTGTACGCAGCATCCTCCTGGCAACGTCAGCATACTCCGGATCGTGGATACGATTCTGTAATTCCCAGGGATCACGCTCCAGATCGTACAACTCGTCCTCTTGTCCATCAATATTCGCTACATAACGCCAGCGCTTGGTAGCCAAGACTTTGCGGTAGGGATTTTCGGTCAGAGCGTTCTCACGGATTGGATGCGGTTTGTCACGCAACAACGGGGTGAAACTACGTCCCTGTACATGGTTCGGGATCTCCAAACCGGTAAGTTCGCAGAGGGTGGGAAAAAGATCGACGGCCTCGACAATCTCATCACAAATCCCTCCGGCAGAAATTTTTTCGGGAAATTTTATTATCAAGGGGATGCGCGTGATTGCCCGCGTACTAATGCCGCCTTTTTTCTCGAACAGTCCGTGTTCACCGGCAAAATCGCCATGATCAGCGGAATAGATGATAATAGTATTGTCTGCTTCTCCCCGTTCTTCAAGCGCGTCGAGAACCAGTCCGATGCCATAATCAACCTGGCTCACCAATCCCAGGTACGTGCTGACCATCTTGCGGAGATTGGCTTCATGGAATTTCTGTTCCTGCCGTCTCTGCCTGATCTCCTCAGTCTCTGTGGCTGACGTGGGAGGCAGATGAATCGCATCGGGTGGATACATCGAAGCATACGGCTCTGACGGAGTATATGGCTGATGGGGACGGGCAAACGTTACCCAGGCCATCCAGGGAGCATCATCAGCGCCACGGTCCTCCGGTTCGCCCTGATTTCGCAAGAAACGAAGTGTCTGCTTTGCCAGAACGGTTTCGCAGGAATGTTCAAGCGGAAGCGCAGAAGGATTGCCGTCACGGTTGCCGGTAAATCTCCGATTATCATTGCTGTCATAGAAGCCTGCTCCTTCCAGGTACTTTGGAAACTCAATAAATTCATCATACACAAACTGGCAGTCCCGTTCAATCCAGTAACGCGGGGTGTGCAGTTTACCCAACGCGCCGGTCCGGTAGCCCTGTTCTTTGAAATAGCGGAACATACTGGTCATGGGCATGACTGGCTCGGGACCGTATAACCCATAATAGCCGTGCGTGGAAGGATACAGGCTGGCAAGAACGCTTATACGGCTTGGTGTACAAATCGGATTCTGAGTATATGTATTCGTAAAACGGATTCCTCCAGCAGCCAAACGGTCCAGATTTGGCGTCTGAACATCAGGATGCTTGGCGCACGACAGGCAACGCGCATTATGCTGGTCGCTAAATAAAAAAAGAATATTTGGTCTTTTAATCTTCATGCGTTTCTCCTATGGCAAGGGGGTGTGTTCTTCTTTGTAGGGGCGCGGTCCCCACGCCCGATCATGGGCGGGGAAACCCCGTCCCTCTGAGGGACTCACGTTTCATCCCGTGCGTGAGTCCGGCTGACTCCTGATGAGCAAGAGACGCTGGTCCATGGTTGCACGTTTATAAGTTACGGGTGGATCCTCGAATCAGCATAGTCGTGTTTAACGTGATCGTTTGTGGAAAATCAGAATAATCACCACGAATTCGTCGCAAGAGCAGATGAGCAGCTTGTTCTCCGATTTTTTCGACCGGATGCTCAACCACAGTGAGAGCCGGTTGAATTGCATCGGCAGGTTCAAAATGATCGAAGCCAAAAATTGAAATATCATCGGGGATGCGAAGGCGCAACTCATGGAGGGCCATGACAGCCCCCATCGTCATATAATACGATACCACAAAAATAGCGCTTGGAGGATGTGGAGACGCGCACAATTCCTTTGTGGCTGTATAGCCCCCAACGCTATGAAAATTTCCCCATTTGACCCATTCTTCCTCAACTTTCAGATTATAAGCCTGCATGGCTTCATAATAGCCCTTTAATCGTTGCTGGCAGAGATAGGATTCCTGGCTTCCGTTAATAATGGCAATATCCTTGTGGTTTCCAAGGATTAACTGTTCAACGGCCCGAAATGACGCAACAGCATTGTCCACCAGAATAAGATCAGTCTCAAAACCGGGGATCGGTTCGTTGATAAGGACGACAGGGATGTGCAGATTGAGATATTCATGCAAAATCCGGAGACCTGCCGCGCCTTTGTCTTCCGGAAAGATGATGACGCCATCAATCGCTCGACGTTGTAAAAACAACAGCTTTTGCCGCAGTTGTTCATCATCGTCCTCAAAATTGCACATCACCAGGCCGTAATTTTCGCGGGCTACGATTTTTTCGATAATGGTCGTGATTAACATGACGAACACGGCTGTATAGCGCGGAGTCAGTACCGCAATCGCCATCGATCTATTTCCTTTCAAACCTTTGGCAATGATATTTTCCTGGAAATTGAGTTCCTGGATCGCTTGTTCCACCCGGGTACGGTTGTTTTCCCGTAAGGAATATCCATTCAGATACCGGGAAACCGTTCCGTGAGAAACCCCAGCTTTTTTTGCAACATCGTAAATCGTCACTGCCATACTGCTTTTCCTCAATCAGAGTCATACCCAGGACGCAAGTGAAGTGTTACCCTTTCAGCGCTCCTGAGACTAAACCTCTTCTGATGTATTTTTGTGCATAACTGAAAATAACAATGATCGGGATGCCCAGGAGCACTAAGGCCGCATAATATCGGCCTAACTCTTTTGGTGTGGACCCCAGATAATCTCTGAATCGGCTGATCGCCAAAGTCACGGTCATGATCTCAGGTTTTGTGGTAAACAGGATCGGTACGACAAAATCTTTAAATGACCACATAAATGATAAGACGCTGAGATTGATCAACGCCGGCATTGACAAGGGAAGAAAAATTTTTGTGAAAATCTGAAAATGATTTGCTCCGTCTATAAAGGCTGACTCCATCAATTCATCCGGCAAACCATCAAAATAGTTCCGAAGCATCAACACTGCAAACGGTAAGGTGAGAGCCGCCTCCGGTAGAAAAATCGCGGCGTAGGTATTATATAACCCGATTCGGGTCAAAATAAAAAATAAGGGGGCAATAATTGCCGTCACCGGAACGGTCATTGAAGAGATGACAATGAGATACAGAGTATTTCTGCCGATAAAGTGGATTTTTGAAAACGCGTAACCGGAGAACGCGGCCACAGAGACCACGATCAACGCATGACAGATCGCCACCAGAAAACTATTGACGAAGGTGAAATAAATTCGAGTGCCTCCGATCTTTTCGGTGAACACATAGAGATAATTGTTGATTCCATTAAACATGAATGATCGGGAGATGGCAGAATATGCCGGGAATATCCAGAATACCGCTGCCACCAGCAATATGATCTGCATGAAACGCTTTTCACGGTGGGTGACTCGAAATAAATCCATATTTTCCTCCTCGGACTAAACGAATGTAAAAATGATGTTGTATGATAGCGTAGCCCAGAACAGCGAACTGTGTTATGCCACTGTTCTCAGTTCGAAAAGCTTCAGGAGCACAAAGGCCAGGATAAAAGCGAAGCCCAAGACAATAATCGAGACCGCGGAAACATATCCAACATTCGACGCGCCTTCGGTAAAAAAATCATACAAATACGTTCCTGTGATTTCTGTCGCTCGCGCCGGTCCTCCCATCGTGAGCAGGTACACGCGTTCAAAGGCTCTGAATGCCAGTAAGATCAATGTGATGAGGATTGTTTTGTGAGAATACACGACAGAAGGAAAAATGACCCTGCGCGTCACATCCCAGAAACCGGCTCCGTCAATGGTGGCGGCTTCGTACATCGACTGTGAGATCGTCGCCAATTCCGCGGTGTAGTACATCATCGGCATTCCGATCATATACAAACTGATGCCGATAACGGAGATGTACGCCAATGTTGGGTGTGAAAGCCAGTGAAGCGCCAAAAAATCCAGGTGGAAAAATTTCAGGGTTTCATTCAATGTGCCGTAATTATATTGCAACATGCCTGCAAAAACCGCTGCAATCATCGCATTTGGCAACAGCGTCGGCACGAAAAATAATGTTCTATAGACCCTGGAGCCTGCAAATTTAAAGCACAAAAAGACAGAAAAAAGAAATCCGAGGCTTATCCCGAACCCAACTGAGGCGAAGGCAAATATCAACGTATTCAACACCGCTTTATAAAAATATTTATCAGAGAAGGCAATGCGAAAATTATTCAATCCTATAAACTTTCCGGCGGTGAAAGACAGATCGACTTTGTAAAAGCTTGTTTTCAGCATAAAACCAATACTGAAGAACAAAAATATTCCCAGAATAATAAATAATGGCAGAATAAAGAGATAGCCTTGCCAATTGTGTTTGCGCTGTATTCCCCTCATTAGGTGTATCCTCCCAGAGATGATATTCGTCGTGACACGTGCATACAAAATGTCTTCATGGTTAAACCTCACCCCCTACTCGAGCGGAGCGGAAAGAGATGCCGCTCGTGCCTTTGGAGAAAAAAAGGGGAGAGGTAGGCATGGAATTAATGAACTCAACTTACGCAGGATGAAGAGTCTCCCCTCCCTTATTTTTTATAACTATCTATGCACACAATGTTTCAACTCGTGGTGGAAACATTGTGTGCATAGAGTAGTTTTATAAAGGGGGATTTTCGGGACACTCCCTTCTTCTGTCAAATCGCCCATGTCCCCCTCGAAGAAAAAGAGGGAACGCTTATCACTGCATAACATGAGTTACTTAATATTTACCCATATCAATTTCCCGTTGAAAATCATCCAGAGCCTCTTTAGGCTCCTGCCCCAGGACAATACTTTGCAACACTTTTCCAAAGGGGGTTGATTTCTCATCAAACTCTCGAAGGGCATTCTGTGGATTCGCCAGGGCCGTTCGAATTCGTTCATACCCTTCGCGCGCCAGATCAGTGGCAAACATATCCCGTTTCACCTCAAGACCTTGTTTCACCGGAACCAGAGTGAAATTGTCCGCCATCATCTGAGCGCCTTCCCCAAACAAGAGGAAATTCATTAATTCCAATGCCTCTTTTTTATGCTTAGAGTGTTTGGCTATTCCAAGCCCCAAGTCTAACGTGGAGGCAGTGGTTGGCGAATTTCCGGGCGTAATTGCCGGAAACGGAAAGGCTCCGATTTCCTGAATCTGGACATCATTCTTCTGGCGATAGTCCTCGGTTAATAACCCTGCCATCCAGGTACCATGGATCATCATGACTGCTTTACCGGTATAAAACAACTCGGCCGCCATGGCATTATCCACATCGAGTGTATCCTTCGAGATAATGTCCTCCCGGAATAACCTCGCCCACCAGGTTGCCATCTCGACCATTTCAGGCGTGTTATATTTTCCTTGACGGGCTACTGACCAGAGTTCTTTCTCCTGGGCATACATCCCAAATGCGGAGGCCGTATGCAGCCAGGGAAGCTTACCCCGGAAGACAATCGGCATAATGTCCGGATTTTTCGATTTAACCGTCTCAACCGCCTGTTTCAGATCAGCAATGGTTTCGGGAACGGTCAGACCATACTCCCGAAAGAGGGAGGCATTGTAATACATCACCGGGGAACCGAGGAAACCTTGTCCCAGAATATATAACTTCCCATCATCTGCATAATTCCGGCAGGTTTCGACCACGCCATCAACCAATTTCTGCTCCCAGCCTTTGCCATGATATTCGTCCATGAGCGGTTGGAGAGGGGTCAGGAAGTTTTTGATTTGGTTTACAAAACTCACTCGTGTAAATGACGCTACAAGGTCCATTTGCTCGCCACTTGCCAGAGACACGGGTGTTTTTTGCTGGTAGGGTCCCGGCTCAGTCTTATTGACTTCGACCTTGATATTCGGGTGTAATTCTTCAAATCTTTCGATAAGCGGGTTCATGATCGGGTCTGGTGGATACCAACAATAATACTTAATAGTGACTTGCTCTGCTGCTTCTGCTTGCCAAAGCCCTCCACTCCAGAGCATAGCTACAGCGATGAACATGAGTAAACCAAGCATCAGACGGCGGTTCAACAATTTGTTTTTCATGAGTACAGACTCCTTGTGTAAACGATTTTATGCTCAAGCAGAAACAGTTTAAGCATAAAATAGATGGTTCATGTGGAGAATGAAATTGCCAATAATTAGACCGGTCTAATTATTGGCAATTAAATAATCATTATAATTTTTGTCAATAAAAAACACAAAGATTTTATTTATAATCATAACTACCTATGAAATAACAAGTTATGAAAAATACGTATATGGTTGTTTTTTATATGGATTCTGCTGAATTGGTTCGGTCTAATTTTGGAAATTATTCATGAAATCTACAATACCGTGAATCCGTCAAACAGTTTGGATAAAAATGGCAAAATATATGAGGGTAAGGGAGTACCCATATCGTTCAAAACGTAACACGATGGCAAACGGGACACAAGACCTCTATTGGGCCTCTGCAAGGGTGTGAACTTGAAGAGTGCTACTTTCCTGTGCAATCCGCTGCAGCTGTTCCGCCTGATGGGTCAACTCTTCTGCTGTGGCCGCCAGTTCTTCTGAGATCGCTGAATGCTGTTGGGTGATGCGGTCTAATTCCTGAACGCCAAGCTCTACTTGCTGTACGCCGGCATTTTGTTCCCGGCTGGCTGCGCTGATTTCCTGGATCAGGTGCGTGGTCTGCTGAATATCCGGGACGAGCTGCGCTAACATCCTGCCGGCTTGTTCGGCCGTCGCCACACTCGAGGTCGCTAAGGCATTAATGGTTTCCGCTGACTCGCGGGTTTGTTCCGCTAAATTGCGCACTTCAGCCGCTACCACCGCAAACCCTTTGCCTGCCTCACCAGCCCGGGCCGCTTCAATCGTGGCGTTCAGAGACAGCAGCCGGGTCTGGCGGGCGATATCTTCAATAATGACAATCTTATCGGCAATGTCCTGCATGGCGGTGACGGTCTGGAAGACCACGCGCCCGCTCTCCTCAGCGTCGTGAGCGGCGTGCAACGCGGTTTGTTCCGTTCGCACCGCATTCTCCGTATTTTGTCGGATGTTCGCCACCATCTGTTCCATTGACGAGGAGACTTCTTCGGACACCGCTGCCTGCTGCGCAGAGCCTGAACTCAGGTGAGCAGCACTCTCGCTCATCTGCTGGCTCGTCAGAGAAATCGTCTCTACCGCCTCGACGATCCCGTGAATCGCTTTTGTGAGATGCCGGGTCAGGGCTTCTAAGTCCCGCACCTGTTGCGTTTGTAACGTATTGAGTTCACGGATACGATCGGCTAAAGCAAACGCTAAAAATAATATCAACCCCAAAAATCCGCACTTGATACCAATCGAAATTATTAAAGACTCCCACTCGTCAAACACAAGAGAGGTCAGTATGCTCACTGCAACAAAGAGAGTGAGCATGACCCATCCCGGGAAAAAATACCGGGCTGCGTGAATCCCGATTCGCCACGCATATCCTCCGACAACCATGGCAAAAGCATAGATCGCCACAACCAGAAGTAACACGGAAACACGCGCGCGATCGGATATTACAAGGACCAGAACCTCATCAACAGCAAGAACTATCAGCCCCCAGTGTATCAAGCGGTCAAAAGTCGGCATCCGCTGCGGGGTATTCAGAAATAATCTGGAAAACAGGAGCGTGCAGACGAGTTGAAGCAGGATAGCCGTTCCGATGAAACGGTCAGCATACGTTTGTGGCATGTAGTCTAATACATATTGTGCCACAAAAATATGATCATCTGAGTCCACCACGAGTATGGTAGCAGCGAGAAACACCGAGAATACGAGATAACTCCGGTCCCGAAGGCTCAGAAAGAGTAACAAGTTATAGACGGCCATAATGCCGACGGCCCCATAGAAACCAAATGTTAGTAATTGTGATGTCATTTTTTTCTTCCTCACTTTTCTTGTGACGTTCATCAAACAGACAGAACGCCCTCAAATTTTATTAAAAAAGGCACACTAAACAGAATAATGGAGGAATTTGCAAAAATTGTCAAGAAGAAGCATCGTAAAAATAACTCAACTTGCGACCTCTAAAGCTGTGCCCTTCTTATCCGACAAACTCTACATGGGAGTTGTTCATGACCACCAATGGATACACGCACAGGATAACACGTGGTTCATGTCGGTCGAAGCTTCTGTTTCGACCAGTCGAACTGGAAAGTTCGACCGACATGTGCCCGTTACATGGGAGTCGTTCATAACGACCAATGGACACACGCACAGGATAACAAGTGTCTGAAATATTGGGAGTACCTGGAGTGGAAGAACCTGTCCCGAAGGGACAAGGAAATATTGGAGCGTCAACGCAGTATTTTAACGGTGCTCCAGAGGAAGGAACTGCACGGAGTCATCCCACCGACTCACCGGTGGGATGACTCCGTTCGTTTACCGCACAGTGTTAGCTGGTGTCAGTCTGCCAATAAAAGTCCAAATCCTTTTTTTAACAAGCTAAACATGGTTTCCATATGACCTTTCTCCCCCTTGATGATAAGGACATGTTTTGATTTCAAAAAATTGATCTCTTCATCTGACAATCTTCCGACGGCTTCATCTCTGGTGCTGTAAATGTAAACCACATTGCTCAAATTGCGATCTTTCAGCAGCTCTGTGTATCTGTTCTGTCCGTATCCTGCCGCCAATTTTGCCATATTGGATGCAGCGATGTCTTTATCATTAATTTTTATGGATTCCTCAATTTCTATTCCTTTGTTAAATGCCACTTCATTCCCATCTGCAAATACCTTCCAAACTTGTTCAGGCATATCAAGTCGTCCTCCCGAAATAAGGTATTTATCAGCAATATCGCCATATTCTGCCAAGAGGTCTTCAACCATAAATGCCCCGTATGACATACCGACCAGAATCACGTTCTTTCCCTCTGATTTAAAATACCTGACTATCTCAGCAAGCATTCTGATATTCTCTTTATCATACTTCCCGGCTTCATCAAAACTGATTTTCTTGTTTTGAAAAAATGTAGACTTCAGGATTTGTATCTGTTGCACATTAATACAAAAGATTTTTTCCGGATCAACCCCACCGTATTCACGAAAAATCTGCTGAAATTCATCTGTATATAAAGCCGTTGCAGGACCGCCCTGGGTATTGAGGATGACCGTATTGGCCGCAGGATTCCCAAAAGAATAACCGGCCGCTTTCAGCCTGTCGGGAATGCCCGGATAGGTGATTTCCGGCTCGGGAGCGTCTATGATTGTTGTGGCCACCCCCCATTGCGTAATTTCATCTTCACTCATCCAGTGGACCTCCGAAGCCGGGGCCGCCGCTAATGTATAGAAATAGAAATCCGGTCCCTTTGCGCCAAGACACATCGTGAAATAGTCAATTTGATATTGATGTGCGGGGTGGTCGTGCGGTAAATTTCGGCCTTCAATATTTTCGCCGTCCCAGGAATGAACCCCAATTCGGGCGCCTCTGGTCACAATCCGCTCTTTCCCGGCGCAAAACAGGTCAACACCGCCTGAGGCAATCGCACTGTCTGCCAGAACTTTTGTTGTCAGGCCGGCGTCTCTTATCAGCCGTCCGGTGTGCATATTGACAGCATCGTTGACAGACCCGATGATGAATCCAAAAATCAAGGTGGTTACTTCCGGGTGATCTGTTATCAAATCCTTTATCTGCTTATACGTCACTGTGCCAAGCCCGCCATTAAGAAACGCCTGATCTTCGTGTATTGTCAGCGTACTCAACCCTGCTCCGGTCAGGGCATCATTAATCGAAAAATCAATAGTAAATTCTTTGCCGGCCACATCTTTTACAATTCCATTAAAATGAAGATTCATGTCATCCGAATCTGTGAAATTGCCCGTCACTTTTCCCGTTGCAACAGGACAATGATCCTGATGTTCAACATCTTCAATCAGATTGCTGTCAAATAACAACGCTTCAGCTGTAAAGGGGGTGTTGTGTTGTTCAATAACCTCCCGTTTCGCCTGTATTACAAGTGATTGTAACGAATCATTCTTTGAAAAAACGGTAATTAACATGGCCCGGTCTTCATCATCTTCAGGCATGACCATTTTTATGGGATATTCATGCCCATTGATCGTGATTTTTGCCTGCTCGATCTGTCTGATTTGTGCTTCGACCACGCTATCAATCTCATCCGCCGGAATGCCGTCGTCGTCTTCTTTGAAATTGGCCCAACATTTCCCTTGATACCATGATCCGTTTTTCGATTCGCACGCTTGGGGTGTTTTGACATCATAGGTTTTCAGCAATTTGTTCAGGCTGTGGTGATTGGCACAGGAAGTCGTATAAAATGCTGTGATGACAAAAAGAACACCTGTGATGATAACTCTTTTCATATTTCCCTCCATTATTAATTTACAGATACAGGCTAACCCTTAACCTTAACTCAAAAGTACGCACAGACCACGGTGGCAGCGTTACTGCCATCATTATGGATTTTTGTATACATATTCCTCTTCTAACATTTTTTCTCTGGCGATACTGATTTTTCAGGAGACATTGTTTCATCATGTCCAGTGGGATAGCCTATGGCTTCAATCCCTTTCTTGTCAAGAAAATCAATTTCCTTTTTTATGTGTAAAGTGCGAATGTAGGTCGAACTTTCCAGTTCGACTGGTCGAAGCGGAAGCTTCGACTTACAGGTCGTCATTCGATAAGAGTAGGACGAAGACGACTCAGTCATCCTGCAAATTTTTGTTTCTGTATTTTCTGGTTGTGTCGTTTCTTTAACTCAATTAACGCACGCCAGAGGAAAATATTAAATGAAAATGAAAATTGTTGAGAAAAGCCATACCGGACGTTATGGTATTTGCCGAGGCGGTCATCAAATCCGTAAAACAACCTGTATAAGATTGACAAGATTTACGAAGTTTTGGTAAAGGGCAGATTGAGATGGAAAATAGGTTTCAGTATTCAGGCATTTTGTCCCATACTGGTATAGATCACTATGACAACATTGGATTTTCTTACAGACGCTGGAGGCGGAGCACATCATCTGACCCTCGGTGGCCTCTGGGGGTCATCAAAAGCCTATCTTATCACGCTATTCCAGCAAGAGCTTTCTGTCACAAGTGTAATTGTGACGGCCTCGCAAAAACAGGCGGAAGAGGTATATGAAGATTTGACGTTTTTTCAAGGGCTGGGTCTTCTGCCATATCCTCGTGAAGATATTCATCTCTATTCCCAATGGAGCGTCGCACCGTATGAACATGCCTCCCCCCACCGGGAAATCGTGTCGGAACGCCTGACTGTCCTTGATAAACTCCTGAATCGCCAACAGATTTTAGTCGTGACATCGGTTGAAGCCCTGGTGCATCGTACCCTTCCCCGCAAAGAGTTACACAGGTATAGCGTGTATATTGGCATTGGAGAGGAGACCGAGCGTGAGACTCTGACGGCGACGTTGGTGGATTTAGGCTACAAACACACCCATCTTGTCGAAGAACGGGGCGAATTTAGTGTCCGGGGGGGGATTGTGGACATCTTTCCCTCTTTTGGCGCGAATCCTGTCCGCATTGAATTTTTTGGCGATGAGGTTGAATCGATGCGGTTTTTTGATCCCGAAACGCAACGTTCAATCGAGCCTGTTGAATTAGTCAACATCCTGCCTGGAAAAGAACTTATCCTCTCCGAGCGCAGCTGTGAGGCAGCGAAAAAGAACGTGGAAGCACAAGTCGCGAACGTTGGCGCATCGCTACATTCCCTCCAGAATATGATGACGCGTATCGAGGAACGTGTTTTTTTCCCGGGCATTGAGTGGTATGCGCCCTATTTTCACGGTAAATTGGAAACCCTGTTGGAGTATCTTCCCCGGGATGCTGTCATCTACCTCGACGAACCGTTTGATATTCAGGAAAAAAGTCGGAAATTTTACGAAACAGCCACCAGCAATTATCAGCGAACAGAGGCAAAGGGTCGGTTGTTCCCTGCTCCTGACAAGCTGTTTCTCCCGCCAGACGTTCTTGAATCACAACTGGCTGACTGTCGGCAGGTGCGGTTACAACTGCTGCTTGCCGACTCAGCCGGGTTCATACAGGACCCCACAAAATATGATGTGGCAGTAAAATCGCTGGATTGGGTATATACTGTCGCTCCAAATGAACAAGGCATTGA
>Ga0256845_1002775_pt1 | contig 12355 bp, 12 predicted proteins | sample RiftiametaG_FD_189101 | JGI IMG/M metagenome (GOLD analysis project Ga0256845, IMG submission 189101) | Tube worm associated microbial communities from hydrothermal vent at the East Pacific Rise, Pacific Ocean - Riftia | ecosystem: Host-associated > Annelida > Integument > Unclassified ... | reverse complement strand
GGGGGTGTTCATCGGGTTTATCCAGAACAATGAACCTTTGGAATGGATTTGGACACCCATGGCCATGCTCAATGTGTGGCGTATTCCGCTACTGTTTTTTGTTTCTGGTATGGGCGTCTATTTCGCCATTCAAAGGCGCGACTGGAAAGAATTAATACTTGAACGCTCCAAACGCATTTTAGTGCCCTATATTTTTGGGATATTGGCCATCGTGCCTCTTCATATATGGCTTTGGAAAAATTATTATCATCAGGATATGGCATATATCTTTAACCCAGCGCACCTATGGTTTCTTGGCAACATATTCACATATGTGCTACTCTTTGCCCCGTTGTTCTTTTATCTCAAGAATCACCCTAGTGGCAAGTTTTATCAGATAATGAGTAAAATGCTGAGCAACCCTTTTGGCTTGTTACTATTGATGATTCCATTTGTTGCAGAAGTGGAGTTGGTACAACCTGATAGTTTTGAATATTATGCCATGAATGACCATGGCTTCTGGTTAGGTATGCTTGCATTTCTCACAGGATTTTTGTGCGTTTACAGTGGTCGGGCATTTTGGAACACTGTTACCAAATGGAGGTGGTTGTTGTTGGCGATTGCCTCAACATTATATGCGCTTCGTTTTTTGGAAGGCGAGTTTAATGCTCCCTACTATTTAAAGTCTATTGAGTCCAACCTTTGGACATTCACAGTCTTTGGTTTTGGCCACAAATACCTCAACAAACCTAGTAAAACATTAAGCTATTTAAGTCAATCAGCGTATCCGATTTATATCATTCATATGGTCTTTCTTTATCTCGCTTCATGGCTCATATTTCCATTAAACATACCTGCATTCTTAAAGTTCACTCTAGTTACCGCCTTTACTTTTATTGGGTGTTTTGTTGTCTATGAGTTTGTATTGAAAAGAATAAAGTTAGTGAGGCCACTTTTTGGTTTGAAAATATGATCAGAAATTATTGAAGCCCATCAGTTTCTATATTCAAATCTTTATGAGCAATTTAGTATAATGCACTGTCCTGAAATACTATGGCAAAGAAACAAACAAAACGAATACTCAGAATAATATTTATACTTGCCAGCATTTCCTCCTTGTTCACCGTACCATGGATTTTGGTATGGGCTTGGATATTGCCTCTGCCAGATACGGTTCAAGCGCAAGTAAATGAAGCCATAGGTCATGGATTTGATGGAATGATTGTTTATGTAGATGAAGCTGGCAAACCGCCTGCTTTTTATGCCGCTGGCTGGAAAGACCGAAAAAATAAAATACCTGCCGATCCGCATTCCTTATTCAAGATTGCCAGTATCAGTAAGTTATATGTCGCAGTTTCTATCACTAAATTAGTCAATGACAAACGGCTGTCTTTAGATAAAACACTCGCTGATTACTTTCCAGAACTTGTGGGAAGAATTGAACATGCAGAAACAGTTACGTTGAGAATGATCGTGCAGCACCGGAGTGGCATTCCCAATTATACTGACTATCCTGGTTATTGGGATAATCCACAAGATAGTAGCAAAGATGTACTTGAATACGCACTTGATCTACCGGCTAGCTTTAACCAGGTGAAGACTATGAATATTCCAACACCAATTACTTATTGCTTTCCAGACTCATTGAAAAGGTGGTAGGCTATAGCCGTCACCAATATATCAAGGAAGAAATTTTGATACCACTCGAGCTTAATAATACATTCAGTTCACTTAGTGAAGTGAATATAGACGATGTAATGAGCGGCTATTACGTTGGGTATGAGGACGATTTAAAGTCAAGCTTCGGCTCAATGATAGCGACAGCAGAAGATGTTGGCATATTTCTTAGGGCTCTTAACGATGGTTCTGTATTTGATGAAGGTGGACAAGAAATCTATTCCTCCATTTATGTTTACGAACATGGAGGTCTGCTTCCAGGCTATCAGAGCCTTGCTGAATACCATAAAGACATCGACACGGTTGTTGTTCAATTTATTAAAACAACGGATTTTGATGGATACGACTGGAATTTATCGGAAATCGTAATTAACCGCATTGTAAAAATACTGAGAAAGGATAACAGGAAATAAAATATAGAGGAAGAAGTAATTTCTGAGAGCGTTAGTTGATTGTTATTTTAAAGTTTCACCAATGCCCTTTCTTTATAGAACTCGCCTATTGGAATTTGGGTATTATTAATTTCAATATCCGTTTTGGTAAATGCAGTTACTCTATCCTTATTTACCAGGTAGGAACGATGTACACGCACAAAACGGCTATCTAATAATTCTTCAAAAGCACTAATGCCGTATTTCAGTATGAGTTTGCTGTTTGCCAGATGCACGTGCACATAATCTTTTACACTCTCTACATAAAGCACTTCGGCTAAAATTATTTTTATGTTCTTTCTGTTGCTTTGAACATAAACAGACACGTTGCTTTCACTTGTTTTATTATCCACAGGAGCCGCAGGCCTAACACTTTCTATAAACTTTTCACTGGCTTTAAAAAAGCGCTCAAATACAATGGGTTTTAATAAATAATCCACAGCATTGAGCTCAAACCCCTGTATTGCATAATCACGGTAAGCTGTGGTGAAAATCACTTTGGGTGCATTGGCTAAGCTTTTTAAAAAATCTGTACCCTTTAATACAGGCATTTCAATATCCAAAAAGAGCAAATCTACTTTTTCTGTTCTTAGTACTTTTTGTGCTTCCAAAGCACTAGAACATGATGCCACCAAGTCAAACTCATCCAATTGGGCTAAATGCGTTTCCAGCAGTTCACGTGCCAACTCTTCGTCATCTACAATTACACATTTATAAGTCATTATACGCTCAATTTTAAGGTGACCTTATAGGTGCCGTTATCTTCTTGGACTACTAAGTTATGTTTATGGGGGTAAAGTAAATCAAGTTGTTTATTAATATTTTGCAACCCTATGGCATCGCGATCATCATTTATAGTCTTATGTAAAGGTGTACTGTTTTCAATGCTAAACACAACTTCCTCATTGTTGGCAAACAACTCGATATTAATTTTAGCAACATTTATTTCTTGGCTTACACCATGCTTAAAAGCATTTTCTAAAAAAGTAAGTAGCAGTAGTGGGGCAATTTTCGCATCGCTGGAAACGTGATGTTCAAAATTAACTTGCACCCGTTTACCGTAACGCACTTTTTCGAGTGCAATGTAATTATTGAGCAGTGTTACTTCGTTAGTTAGCGATACAAAATTGTCATTACATCGATACAAAATGTAATCCAATATTTCAGAAAGTCTGGCAATCACTTCGGGTGTCTGGTCCGATTTTTTTAAGGCTAATGCATACAAATTGTTAAGTGTATTAAACAAAAAGTGCGGATTCAGTTGGTTTTTAAGCGCATCAAGCTCGGCCGTCCTTTTCTGTTCGCGCAAGGCCAGTGCTTCTTGTTGATGTCGGTAGTATTGCAATGCCATTAGGATTACGGCCGGAAAAAGAAACCAAATAATATTTTTTGCAAAATAACGAAAGTCTGTTATTCTCCACCAATAACTAAGTTCTCGAGGCACTCGGTAATACTCTGGAAATATGAGTTCAAAACCGTAGTAACGCAAAGTAGTATAAAGAACAAACACCAAATACAGTAATCCAAAAACACTTATGCCAAATAAAATTTTGCCCCATTTATTCAGAACATACGGAATTAGTAGATATATCATTCCATAGGCCATAATCATTTGAGGTCCCAGCTTGATAGCATAAGCTATAAGATATGCTGTTTTGTCGTCTTCGTAACCCACTGTTGGGCTTACAAAAAAAAGGTAGAGCAAGAACCAAAAAAGCAGGTGACTTGGAAATTTTTTTCTAAATAGATTACTTATAAGCATCTCAAATTACATCTATACATCACTCAATAAAGAACGAAATTAGCCTAAAAAAACACATCGAACTATAAACGGGATTAGCGCAAACGGAAAGTCCCTGAACCCGCATAAACACTTATTTCTTCTGCAAACGTGTTTCGGTTGGCGAATACCCCCTCTCTGTCGACTTTGTAAATTTCTAATAAAATAGATTTACATATTTGTTCAACTAATTATTAAACCATAATCGAATTTCTATGAGGCTCTTAAAATCAACATTACTGTGTTCTATAATTTTACTATTATTCGCTTATCAATCAAACGCTCAAACCGATAAGTACTTTAGGCATTTGCGATATAACCATGTATCTCCTCATGTATCCTATAAAGGAAATTATCCCATAACAAAACAAGAAGCAGCTGTTACATCGCATTATATCTTTAAGTTCAATGAGGAAGGCCAACTTATAGAAATTATAAACAACCATTATCATACTGAAAAAAGGCATCCATTAGCTTCGATAGGAGCACATAAAACAGTGATTAGCTATAAAAGCAACATTGAAACAAGAACATTTTATGATATAAATGAGAAAAGAGTTACCAACGACAGAGGTGTTTACAAGGAAGTATTTATCCATGATGATAAAGGATTTGTTACTGAGCTTCGGTTTTATAACCTTGAAGATGAGCCAATGCTTTCTGGATGGAATATTGGATACTACCAGTGGAAAAAGCACAAGAAATTAGTGATAGAAAAACGATTTAATTTGGGAGACTCGGCTGTAGATATTTCTCCCTATTTTGAGTTTGGTATTACAGGAATAGAGTACGACAAAAACGGTAATCCAAAAGCTAATTATAACCTCAATGAGTCATTGCAAATAACTGAAAACTCTGTGGGAGTTGCTTCCTATCAAGATACATATGATGAAAATGGAAACCATACGCGCTACACTTATAATAACAAGAAAGGGGAACTAACGATGAACCAATGGAAGTATGTTATTGGAGAAAAAGGATATGACGAAAATGGAAATCAAATTTCTAGATCTGTTTATGACACTGAAGGTAAACTTATAAATAAGCAGAACACGCCATCGAACCTACATGTTGAAATGGCTAACCCTGTTGCGGCTAAAGACTCAGCAGAAATTAAGGAAATGGCTTTAGGCTATTTAGTTGCACTACAACAACTAAACCCCGAGCTAATGGAACGCGTTATGCATACACAATTAGCCAAACGAACCGTTGGGTATGACCGTGCAACAAAGAAGGAAATTATAAGAGAAACTACTTTCGAACAAATGTTGAAATTTGCGGAATCATGGAACAAATCGGGTGCAAAATTCCCGTTCAACCCAAGTAATGAAGTTTATATATTGGACATTTATAACCGAATGGCTACAGTAAAATTAGTTTCGGATAATTGGGTAGAGTATTTGCACTTGGTTAAAACCAATAATGAATGGGAAATCATTAATTTATTATGGCTACATAAAGATAAAGATCGATATCCTAATCCTTAAAATTGAAGATTTAGCTTAGGAGTCAACGATTACAACAAAAGATAAACAACTCAAAATATAGGTAAATGCAACATAAAAGAACGTTTTTAACATTGCTATTACTGCTCGTTTCTGCTCTTAGTTTTTCGCAAGCTAATAGTTCAGATACGACTAGAATTCTCTTCATCGGTAATAGCTACACTTATTTTAATAGTAGCCCTGAACTGTTGAAGGCGCTTGCTCAAGAAAAATTTCCAGAAACAATAGTAGAAACCCAATTGATTAGTGCAGGAGGTTTGACTTTGAACCAGCATTGGGATGGGAATAAAGCATTGCCATCCATCAGGTCTCATAAATGGGATTATGTTGTGTTACAAGAGCAAAGTAAATTAGGAATGGGAGTACTGATTGACAATGATATGTGTTTTGGTAAAACAGACCTGTTTTTTGAGTATGCCAGAAAGTTTGATACTGAAATTAAAAAAGCTGGAGCAAAAACAGTCTTTTTAATGACATGGTCTGTGAGAGAGCGACCTGAAGAGCAAAAAACACTAACATTTGCTTATACCAAAATAGCTGGTGAGCTAGATGCAATGCTTGCTCCTGTTGGTTTAGTGTGGGATAAGATACGCACTAACGATCAATTAGATCTATATTTTAGAGATGGTTCTCATCCCTCTCCACAAGGCTCTTATCTACTGGCAACCACCCTGTTTGCAACTATATTTCAAGAAACCCCACTTGGTTTATCTGGGAATATATCCGGGAAGAGGCTATCGAGTAGAGGAGAGCCTTCAATAGAAGCTCATCCACTTATTAAAATTTCAACTGCTAATGCAAAGCTCATTCAAACAACTAGTTGGGAAGTTGTTAAAACAATTCAAAAAGAAGGCTACCCTAAAATAAAGCGACCTCCGCTTAATTATACAATTCCAATCTTGCCTAAAGGGGATAAAATCAAGCTAAAAAAAATAGAAGGGAAATGGTACGGCACTTCTTTCTACGGCTCAAACTACCTCGGATTGATACTTGATATTCAATCAATAAATGACAAAATTGGGGTTCATTTATCCTTTTATTCTCCCGATCGACAAGATCGTTTAGTAGTTCAGAATGCTACAATAGATGGTGACCAGTTACGTTTAACAGTTTTTGATAGTTTAAGAACACTCAGTTCTACTATACTTTTTTCACTTACAGAAGGGGAATTGACTGGACTTTCAACATCCTATGGAGCGCAAATTTATCAATACAGGCATTGGTATTTATCGAGACAAAGTATTGTGAATAAAGTAGATATCGAAGCTGTCGCAAGGTTAATGGAATCTTTTGAAGTGAGTACCTCGATAGAAGGATACGTGAAAGCAGCAATCAATTATTATGAACAATATAGCAAACTGATTGGTAGTGACTACCTGCCAGAAGAAAGGTATTTAAATGCGATGGGGTATAACTATATAGCCGATAAAAAAATGGCAGACGCGTTAAATCAATTTGAACTAGCAATAACATTATACCCTCAGTCGGTAAATACGTATGATAGTTATGGAGAAGCTTTGGTATTGGCAGGACAAAAAGAAAAAGCCTTAGCAATCTATACAAAAGGCTATGAGCTTGCAAAAAAAACGAATGATCAAAATTTAGCTTACATCGAAGGAAATTTCAGAAAGCTTGAAGAAGAATTAAAAAAGGATAAAAGATATCCATAAACTAATTCCACACTATTATACATTAGAAATTTTTAAAGACTGAATGTATGCTTCTTATCCCAACCGATACGCTCAACTAAAAAACATGAATAAATTACAAATAATAGTAGTAGTTGGTTTAAGCTTTTGCTTTCAGCAATTTGCAATTGCGCAAGCAAATCTAAATCAACAATTTTAGCAACTTTATAGAAAACGAACTTATGCCCTATATAGAAGGCAAATATCATGTAACTAAGTTTAGAACATTAATTGGACACTCGTACGAAGGCTTGTTCACGATTTATACCTTAATTAATAATCCACAACTTTTTTCCTACTATATAGCCATAGACCCAAGTTTGGATTGGGACGATCAAAAATTATTAAGTAAGGCAGAAGGGTTGCTTGCTACTCAGAAATATAAAAACAAGTCGTTATTTAGGTGTTTAAGTGGACAATTGCATATGCAGAACTCAGAGGTTACAATAGATAATCTAATGCAAGACTCTACAGACTTTACCTCGTTTGCTCGTTCTAATATTGCATTTTCTAATTTATTGGAGGAAAACTCACAAAACGAATTATCTTTTGACTGGAAATTTTATCCCAACGATCTGCATGGCACCATTCCATTTCCTGCCATTATGGATGGTCTGTTTTCCAATGGTATCAAATGGAAAGTATCCACAAAATAAATATGGCAATAACCCCCAAAGAAGAGATTAATGAACTCGTACAATATCGGTCAAAAAAACTAGAGCGGCATTTCGGTTATTCAGTTCCGCCCTATCCCGACTACTTATTTAATGTTCTTGGTTATATGAGTATGGATAGAGAGCGAATGGAAAAGGCTAAAATGTTCTTTGAGCTAGCTATTGAGTATTACCCAAAAAGTGCAAATACGTATGATTCTATGGCAGATTATTATGAACGAAATGATGATTATACCAATGCTTTAAAATTTGTGGCCAAAGCTTTCGAAATAAGTAATGATGATTACCATAAAGAAAGAATTGAAGGCCTAAAGAAAAAATGATTTAGCTAAAAAAAATGCGATTTTAAGTGTTTCTATTCCTCTTTGCTACCACCCAAGATTAATTATTACCCAATGTATAAATGGCAAAACTGCCCAGCCAGTGGCCACCTTCGTAACTATCGCCCACTAAATTGGGTAAGGAGTAGTTTACATGTTCGTTTGCTCGGTTAATTAAATGGCTATACTCTGGGTATTGTTGGGCTAGGCCATACAACACCCAAGCTCGGCTAAAATTGAGCCCATCTAAGTGCACTAGCTTGCCATCTGTTCGGTCTCCAACTCTGCCAACTTCTAATTTAAAGTCCTTTGATTTTAACTGAGGCAAGAATTTGCTTATCCATATTTCAAATTCTGATTGAGTTAATACCCTGCGCATTAAATCCAATTCTTCTAAACAAGGAGATAAAAAGTCGTACCCGCTAGGTTCCCAGCCTAATGGGCAGTTAACATCGTTGGCATAAAAAGCTAAGGCTCTGGTTTTAATAGCCATTTTTAGCGAATCGTTCTTTAAAGTGGTAGAATAATCCCAGGCAAATGATAACCCAAAAGCTGTATTGGTATGCTCTCCCACTCTAATTGGATATGTAAGCTTGGGTAAAAACTCGATATAGCGTTGAACGATTAAATCGGTTAGAGGCGATAGATTTTCTTCCAGCTCTCTGGCTATGGGGTCATTCCACGTATGTATTTCTTCTACTAATTTTAGCAGCCAAGCCCACCCATAGGTACGCTCATAACTGGTGTTATGTTCTCCATTAAAATACAGCAACTCTTGTTCAATATTTTCTTTAGACATGTTTTGAAGCAATTTTTGCTTGAACAAATCTGCATCATCCAATTCTGGAAAACCCTTTAATAGTTTTACGATTGACCAATGGCCATGAACAGCAGAATGCCAATCGAAACAACCATAAAAAGCGGGATGGAGCTGGTGAGGTTCTTTAATATCTTCGTTGCCACCAATGGTTTGACCCAGTTTGTTTGGGTATTCATTTTGCATACAAGCCATGGGTAGTTTAGCCAAGTTATTTGCTTGAGTTAATGTTAATTGAATAGGTAGTTCTAGCACTTCAGCTTCTGAAGAACTTTTCTCTTCGGGTGCAGATGGTTCGCATCCACTAAAAAGAAATATAACCATTAACATCAATAATGACATCAAAGTGGTTCTAACTAAAGAACTGATGTTCGAATCTACTTGTTTCCTGTTCATAATCGCAAAGTGATAATTCACCTCTAAATTACGAAAAGCTATTTTTTATAAACCCCACTTTCGAGTTCAATTTTGCCAGTTTCCAACCCGTTTAAAATATTGCCTATTTTATCTTTGGTAGAAGCTCCCATAAGCACATTTAATCCCAGCTTTGGAGGCCCACTCAACTTAATTTTTTCTAGCATACCTCTAAAAAAGGTAGCTCCTTTTTTAGTTTGGTCTTTAGTTTGAGTTTTGGTGAAACCAAGTTTGGTAAGAATGGAGTCCATATTGTGTTTGGTGCCCAAAAAGCTCACTTCATCCCTATCCGCCCAGGGCACAGGGAAATTTATATTATTGTCTCCAATTCTAAATATATCGTAGTAAATAAAGGAACCTCCTGGTTTAAGCACTCGATCAATTTCTTGGTAAAATTTGGTCTTGTCTTCAATGTTCATTTGCACGTGTTGAGTCCAAACTACATCAAAACAATTATCAGAATAGGGAAGGTCTAGCGCATCGCCTTGTACAAATTCTGTAGAGCCATTGGTTTTTACAAGTGCAGATAATTTTTGTGCAGCATCTATAAAATCATGGCTCATATCGATGCCAGAAACAGTGCAATTAAACTCATCAGCTAGCATTCTTGCTGGGCCTCCCAAGCCACAGCCTACATCAAGTACATTCAAGTTTTGAAAGTCTATTTCTTGTACCAATTCTTTGGTTACTTGTACTCCTCGCACATGAAATTCATCTACCCCTGCAATATGGGCTCTCGTTACTTGGTTAAGATCAATGTTCTGCTCCTCAAGGCGAACCACAATATCTTTATATAGATTGGTACACACGTATTGGGTTTCTATTCGCTGGTTGGTTTTATTCATAGCGGTTTTGGTTGATTAAGCTCATTCGAGCAAACGTATAAAATTACATAGAACTGAATCTTAGAACAAATTGGAATTGGCTAACTCCCTTTGGTGGATTTTATGCATTCGCTATTTACTACGATGTTCTGTAGCTAAAACTCGATGCAGTGAATTCTGAATAGTTAGTGCGTAAATACTAATTAACCTCAATGCCCATTTGGCGCATAAGCTCGCAGGCATTAAAGCTAGAACAAATACCTTCTTTAATGGTATAATCAAATGTAATCTCACCTTCTCTAATCTCGCTTTCAAAACTATAGTTTTGCACAAAATTTTCTTTAGCTGCTAATTCTCCTAACTCCAAATCGTGGGTAGAGATAAAGCCTGTTGCCTCAAGTGTATGGAGTTGGCGTATTAACGCTTCTGCTCCTTTATGCCTATCGGCAGAATTAGTGCCCTTTAGAATTTCATCTAAAAAGTAGAGGCATTGCTCTCCTGCTTTTACTTTTTCGATGAGCTGTTTAATACGCTCTAGCTCCGCATAAAAAGAAGACACACTTTCAGAAAGATTATCTTTTACCCGCATAGCTGTAAATACCTGTACACTTGGGTTAAGTGTAAACGCCTTTGCTCTTACCGGTGCCCCAATTTGTGCAAGCACAAAACTGGTAGCCACAGTTCTTAAAAAAGTACTTTTACCGGCCATATTTGGCCCTGTAATTAAGCTAGTATTTCCCTTGCCATCAAAGCTAAAATTATTAGATATACCTTCGGCTCCTAGCATTGGATGGATAAGGTTATTCGCTTTAAAATAATAATCAGAATCGGAAAAGGATGGAGTAATCCAGCTTGGATGGTTAAAATAAAGTCCAGACAGACTCACTAGGCATTCCGTAGTGGCCAAAGACTCAAACCATTGTTCAACATGAGTGGCATTTTGGCTACGCCATTCTTCTAGTTTTAAAAGCCAGCGAATATCAAGCATAAAGGGGAAGTTAATAAACACGTGCATCATCCCATTACGGGCTTGCAGGTTATCGAGCAAAGCATGAAGCTTCTCTATTTCTACTCCTGCTACTTGGCCTAATGCAACAGCTTCTTTAAGCTCCGTTAAGTAATTTGAGTCAAATTTTGATTCTTCTATTAACGCCAATTGTTTGGCCAAAACGCGCAAAGTAGCCAATGCTTTTGATGTGCTATTTACCGTTTGTAGGGCATATTTATGCTGTTTGCCTAATAAAATCCCGGATACAAGCAAGAAAGGCAGATTAGCCCATAATGTATAATCAAACATAAATGCACCTGCTGATGTTAGTATAACTAATAGTGGAATGATAATGATGGCAACCTTTAAGTACCCTTTTCCTAAAAGAACAGGCTTTTCATGTAGCCAACTTTTAAATGAAGAAAATTCCTTTTCATTAATATGCTCCCCAGTACCTTCAGCTCTATATTCTAAGCACCATTCTTGATTTTTACTTAATTCTTTGGCAGCAGCCTGCCGTTTTAAAATTTCTGATTTCTCCGAAACATTTAAAAGCCAAATTGCCAATTTTTGTCTGCCCAAAAAGGAGGTTGTTTGATTAATAAATTGGAAGATGGATTTTTGGCCAAAAAAATCAAGGTCGGAACTATAAGGATGGTGGTCGTTAGCAAACTCAATACCATCTTCAATATTTTTATACACCCCTTTGAGTTTATCAAGTTCTAGCATTGATAAATCAACTAAGTTCGAAATAAGTGATAAACGTTGTTTAAGCTTATTATGCATATTTACAAACACCACTAGTATGCCAACTAAAAACAGTGCGAGCAATAATGAGGTTTGCATCTCTCTTGCATTAACTTCATAAACAATGGCTACCAAAAACACGATAAAAACCAGCACTCGGACGGTAGAAAATAAGTTCGATTTTTTTGTTAATACCTTTTGAGTTGCAAGGTTTTGCTCGAGATGAGCCGTATAAAATTCAGATGGATTCATAAAAGGGCATATTAAGCTACGTGATCTCTTAACCACTTAACTGAAATGAAGCCCAAAGTTACATAGAGAATTAATAGAGTTTGTAATTATTCTAAAAACGGCAAATTACCAAAATCCACGTTCCCTCCACTAGTAATAATGCCTACTTTCTTGGCCTTAAACACTTTGTTATTTTTTAACACTGCAGCCACCGCAACGGCACTAGACGGTTCAATAATAATTTTCATTCGCTCCCAAACGAGCTTCATAGCTGTTTTTA
>Ga0256845_1002774_pt1 | contig 12355 bp, 12 predicted proteins | sample RiftiametaG_FD_189101 | JGI IMG/M metagenome (GOLD analysis project Ga0256845, IMG submission 189101) | Tube worm associated microbial communities from hydrothermal vent at the East Pacific Rise, Pacific Ocean - Riftia | ecosystem: Host-associated > Annelida > Integument > Unclassified ... | reverse complement strand
GTTGCCGGCACCTTTTTGATGGCGGTAACGGCAGAATCGACACTGGAGTTGCCGGTAATGATAACAACTTCTTTGTTTGGGTCGTTTTTTTTGACATGGTCGAGAATGGCGAGGCCGTCCATGTCCTGCAGTTGTAAATCGAGCAGGATTAAATCTGCCGTTTTTTCTGCGGCGCTGTTGAGTAATTCTTTGCCGCTACGGCAGAAATGAAGCTGGTCTACGACGGGAGCCAGGACTTTGCCAATCCGTTTTCGGAAAATATCGTCGTCATCTACTATAGTGACGGTAAGTGATTTTTCAGCACCTTCAAGTTTCATATGGGATCCTCTTAGCTGCAGGATTCTGAATCATTTTTCATGTGTCGCCGGGGAAAAGCAACGGTAAAGTTCGTTCCCTGGCCGGCGCTGCTGTTCACTTCTATATACCCCTCGTGTTTATTAACGATGCCGTAAACTACAGAAAGACCAAGACCTGTTCCCTTGCCTACCGGTTTGGTCGTGAAAAAGGGATCAAAAATTTTATCCACCACTTCAGGTGGCATTCCTGTACCTGTGTCGGTTACTTTGACGATAATCATCTGATCGTCATCGTTATGGATAGAAATGGTGAGCAAGCCACCATCAGGCATCGCTTGAATCGCATTGAGACAGAGGTTGACAAATACCTGCTTTATACTGTCACTGTCTCCGTTGATGCAGAGTCGTTCCCGTGTCAGATTAGTTTTGAGTTGGACGCCGGATAGCATGATTTGGTTTCGTATCAGTCTGAGAGTTGCCTTGACAACATCTCCAATATCGATGGGTTCGAGGGTCATTTGTCCGTGTATGCGGGAGAAGTCAAGGAGGTTGTTGACCACATTGGAGGCCCGGGACACCTCGCTGACAATATCATTCAGCATTTCAATCCCTTCTTCTTTCGATAGTTCGTCATATTCTTCCAGAATTGCCTCTGCTGTAAGAGAGATATTGTTGAGTGGATTGTTTACCTCATGGGCAATGCCCGAAGTGAGTGTACCGATGGCGGCCAGTTTTTTTGATTGGATGAGCTGTTCCTGGCGGGAATCAAGTTCACCGATCATACGGTTAAAGGCCCTGATAATCATTGGATAGGTATCATATCCTGCAGACGAACTGTCGATATGACGAAAATCTCCCTGGGCAATTTTTCGTGTTGTCTGTTTGATGAAATTTATCTGTTTGATGGTTGCTACCGTGAGAGTTCCCAGGGCAACGATAAGGCTGCCACCAAACAGGAACATGATGGTCGACGGGATATACATGATACTTTTTAATCTTTCTGCGATATATGCCCGGTTGATATCCCGTACTTTTCTTGAGAACACACGCATCTTATGTCCATAGACCCGAATGGCTTCAGGTTCAGCGCCACCTGTTTGCCTGGCTTTGAGAACAAGTTTGTCATAGGCTATGAGGTTGTTTGTAAATTCCTGCAGCCCGTCCTCATATTGAGGGGCGACTGGAGATTTGTGTATATCCTGTATGCCGGTTCTTAAAACCGAGGTGTACTGCATAATTTCATCAATATCTTTTTGGGTGATCTCGTAGGAAAAGTTTGTCTCATAGCGCCTGAGTTCAAGAACATTTTCCATAAATGAATCAATGTCTTCAAGTGTTTTCAGATCGACTCGGAATTCATTAATGGTGAGAACATACACCCCCAGTTGCATAACCAGAAAAATCGAGGCCAGAATTGCGACCGTAATCAGTTTTTTTCGTAATCCTTCCATGGATGTTTGATACCTCTATTTTTTATTGGAGAAGTTTTTGTGGATATTGTCCGCCAGAGTGGGGGCGCAGAGAAGTAGAGGCAGTTTGGCCTCTGTTGCAATTTCTCTGTACTGCTGGTAGATTCTGGTTGGTTTCAGGATGGACATTGTCAGATATTTCCGACCCGGTGTGATGCAAACAAGTGGAGTCGGAAAAAGAAGCGGGTCGGGCTGGATATTCTTTTTGCTCCTCAGTCGTTTGGATATGGCACGCTCTGTGAGGATGAGATCGGCGTGCTGGATTGTTGTTGTACTATTCATGTATGCCAAAATACCCTTTAAACTTTAATTCGTCATTGAGAAAATGAACAAGGTCTTCAGCAGCACATATGTGGTAACCATTGGTGATATTAACTATGGAGGGCATCTTGGCAATGAAAGAGCTCTTTTGATTTTTCAGGATGCGAGAATTCGATTTCTGGAACACCTTGGTTTTGCCGAAAGGAATATTGGCGAGGGTGTTGGTATAGTTGTTGTTGAGTCGGGATGCAGCTACCTGCGTCAGGTTTTTTTACACGAAGAGCTTGATGTCCATATTGAAATTGAAGAAATGGCGGGTAAGAAGTTCACCTTACGTTATACTGTGTTTCGAGGTGGTGATGGAGAGAAGGTTATTACCGGGTTTACGGTGATTTTGGCATATAATTATTCATTACGCAAGGTTGTGCAGTTGCCTGAAGGGTTTGTACAGAAATGCGCTGGATTGGAGAGTTAGTGCTGTTGTCTGTTTCAGTGGGTTAAGCGCGATTGGCGTATTGCACTCCCGAAGCTTTAATATTGCCGATAAGGTTTTCAATCTCGTGTATCTGGTTCTGATTCAGTTCCAGAAATTCGGCACCAATTTCCATTTCAAATTCAGCTAAAATATTGGCATGGTTTTCGCTTCTTTGCCATATTTTCCGAACCCTTAGTTGTTTAATGTGAGTTCCCTGCGCATCGAGAATGTCCATGACCCATTCATTTTGAAAATAGTGAGGATAGAGGCAACCAAAGGACAGTCCGGCTCCGCTGATATCTATAATTTGTCCTGTGCCTTTTTGTGTAATCGCAAGAAGGTGTTGTGTCTGACAGCGACTGCTGCTTCGTTGTTCCGGTAAGCAGGGGGTTTGTGTTGCCTGCTGGTGATGGCTTATTTCATTCATTATTTCCCTCTTGTTGATGACTTACCGTATAAAACCTGTAAAACATGACTTTTAATTTCCCATTGTGGAGCGTTAGTGCGTATTACAATGTATCTCTGGTGAGGTCTCAGAATATGTAGTTTCTGAAACTACAAATGGATAATGTTGGGTGAATTCCTCGCCAAATATTTGTGGTTGTGTGCTTTTGTAAAGCAGTATGGTTTGTAGCAGAGAGCATGCCAATTGATCCATTGTGGTAAATTGTAAAGCAGTTCCCCGGGGATCGTTTCGTGAAACTTTACTGGTAATTGACATGATAAACATCATATCAAGTCTTCTAATAGTGAAGGTGATAGTGCAGGGTGAATCCACTTCCTGGTGGAGCTGTCCCCGTATCAACATGCCGGACAAGCTTATATCAATGATTGGATAGGTTGTTTCCCGTTGTCCGGTGAAAGCGACACCAACCTGTCCTTCCAGGTATATTCTTGCATGGCGGCGTAAATTCTTCTTCAACATGACATCCTCCCTTTTTGCATTGATAGAGAGTTGAACCATTTATGAAAAAAATCCTCCAAACAATAGAAAGCAAGAATCGCACCAGAATTAAATTGTTATGGTGAGGCTAGGTAGAGGGGGATATCTTATTATAGAGAGGGAGTGCTGAAACTTGGTTCTGTTGGGTTGTTTGGTTGCTATTTCAGGTAGATAGTTGAAGTTGTAAGGCTAAGGTGTTGAGGGGAACCATGGGAAGATATTTTTTTATTGAAAAACAGAGAAGCAGGTGGAAGAAAAATACTGTCTGATTATTTTACACTGTGTGCAAAAATTGCACACAGTGGTGTGAGATATATGTTGTCTTGTGGACAGTTTTAATCGATGCACTCCATATCTTTGCCGCAGCAGAGAGGGATGGGATCTCCTGCTTTTACTTTCATATATTTATTGCAGATATCGCAATAATACGTGTTATCTTCTGGCGCCGTTTTTGTATCGGAGTATGTTGTTGATCCACCTTCAATGTTAAACCTGGCAAGTGAGTCAACTCCGGGTATAAATTGTCCCATCGGTACAAGCTTTTTATTGTTTCCGTAGCAGTCAATTATAATTTTCCAAAGGACATCAAGGGCTGCTGTTTCCTGCTCAGAATCTGGTGAGATCTCAACAACATTTTTGTCTACTGATATTTTCATTGGCTTCTCCTGCGGTTAATGAACATTTGTGAGTTTCGGCCTTTCCGTATAATTGCTCTTTTTCTGTAGTGAGGTACTAACCTTCTTTCCAAAAGTCTTCTTTTGCTGCACCACATTTTGGGCAGACCCAATCAGCAGGGACATTTTCCCAGGCAGTGCCAGGGTCAACACTATTTTCGTAGTCACCTTCCTCAGGATCATAGATGTATCCACATGGACATTCCCATTTCTGCATGTTATTCCCTCCCATTTTGTTGATATATATAATATCGATTCCTAATATATAATAGGAATGATTGTTATTGTCAAGTTATGGCAGGTAATATGTTAACAGCTTTCGTTGATTTTTTTGGATAGAATAGTTATTCGGTGGTATCTGTTGTTGGTATTGCCGAGGGAAGCAAAGGGTTGCAATTTTTTAGTGTCACTTGACCTTGCAAAAGGTTTCCTTTTGAGTATTCACTGAATATGCAGGAGTTTGATTTTGGGTCATAATTTTCAATCCATAGATTGTCATCCTTCCAGGTTGCACCGAGATGATGTTGTCCTTTAGGTACCAGGATTGTCATAACACCGCCATACCGTTTCACAAAGATCTGTTGAAATCGAAAATAGTAACTGCTCCAGCCAAGTGCTAAAATAACAAGACCTACTGTAAGTCCGATTTTCCACTTACCTAATTTGGCACCAATGACGTAAGTTACTGCTATAACTAAAGCAAAAATCGCAATCCAGTAGAGGTAGGTGACCATAAGAATTCTCCGTTTAGAGGTACATTTTTTGGGACAGGCAATTTTGCAAGGAAGGCTATTGTATAATCCTTATCCAGAATTTGCCGATAATCTTATCATTATATGTGACGTTAATGGGGTATCTGATACCTTTTTTATCTTCGGAATATCGTCTCCATAAATCCTGGCCGGCGTAAACGGGGTAATTGATATCATTGCCGTCGTTTTGAGCTTTTGGCGGTGCAAAACCTTTGAGGTTGGCAAATATTTCACTGTTAAGTCGACTGATATTGGTATGCACTCCTTTGATAATAAAGGCTTTATCCTTTGGTACAAGTACTTCTTCGTTTGGCGCGATGGTGATCAGTTTGCCGTTGATATTTAGCAAGAGTTTCTCTGCTTTTAATTCATTGAGATCTTTTTTTACCGGGGCGGTGCTAGTTGTTTCAGGATTTGTGCTGGCTACTATTATTTTCTGGCTGACTGTTGTTGCAGGATTGTCAGTTGAGGTGATAATTTCAACCCAACCACAGGTTTCGGCATCTTTACGAATAACAATTTTTGTCGACTCTGCAATGCGAAAGGGGAGCTGGATATCGTTATGGCTGCCCATTCCGAGAAAATCTGCAGCTAACCCGCGATCGGTGTTGGCTATAATGTCAGTGATGATAACCTCGTCCCCGCTGTTAACGACAAGTTTTGAGCCATTGGGTACTGCGTAGGGGAATGTGCCATTAACCTTAATAAGTACGTAAGCCAGTTTAGTTTTTTCCGCGTGGACACCGGGAGTTTCGGGGATTATGCCAAATTCATCCATAAAGGCATTAATCACAAGTTTTTGCATACTCACTTTTGTCGCATTTGATCGAATGGATTTGGATGTTTCAACGCCGAAAGCTGGAATGTTTTCCCGAGTTAAAGCGTAGTATGTTGCAGATTTGCGTTGTTCAAAATGTTTAGTGTCGTCGGATACTGTGTTGTGATTATTGGCTTTGAAATGATATCTCGGATTTTCAATTTGTGGATTAACTTTTTTAATAACCCTGTTTGCAAGGGCTTCGAGGTTGAGTTGCTGCTGTATTTTTTTCCCGAAGTACTGTCTGGCATCGAATATGATTGATTGTCCAAACCGGTCGGGATTTTCCTGATCGGAGACCCATTCAGAGTTAAAGAAGCCGGATCCTTCGTGCAGATTGATCAGGCAATCCGCCTGGCCTATAAGCTCCTTTAAAATCGAGACGATTTCCTGCTCGATATTCATTTTTGTCTTATCGTTTTCGGCAAATTTTCGGTTCATATCGCCCGTTGCACCATCCCTTTGTTTTAGCAGGATAGAGTAGAAATTTGCCCGTGGTACCACGATAAGGTTGCCCTGTTTCAGGGAAATATCGGCATAGAGGTCAGCAGTGAGGTAACCACCCGGCTCATCGCCTTGTATGCCGCCAATAATCATTATGGTTTTGCCTGGTTTTTTACCATAAATTCTAAAGACATGAAGCTCATGTTCAGTGTTGACGAGATATACATCATGGAGGCTTTGGTGGCGGTGGGTAACGGCGGGGCACGTTGTGGAATAAAAGGTTAAAAAGAAGGAGAGAAGGAAAAAGGGAAGAAAAGGTGAGAAGTTTTTCATAGTGATGAAGTGCCTTTGTAGGGTGTTGGAATCTGTCATTTATATCAGTTCTTTTTTAATGAGCCATCTGTTCCCATGTTTAACGAGTTGCAGGGTCTTTTTGCCACTGGTCTGGAATGTGTTGGACTGGTATGTCTGGTGAAAAGAGACATTGGCCCCACTGTTTGTCCATTTGATGTTAATGTCATGAATGGTAACTCGAATAAACGAATATTTTCGGTTCAGATAGCTTTTTCTCGCTTTCCATCCTATTCGATTAAGTTTCCCGTTGTGAAAAGATGGTGCATAGCAGTCTATATATGTCTTGATATCTTTTGTCTGCCAGGCGTTTCTCCATTTTTCGACAAATGCGAGCAGTTCACTTTTGGGATCGATATCGTGTTGTTTTTTTGTGGAAATCGATGGTGATGCTATTTTGTACTTAATGGGATGCCTGGCGAGAAAAGTTAATATTGTTTCCTCTCCCTGTTTTGCATAAAGAGTCCGCCAGTCTCGTGTTTGTGCCCGGACTAAATAGGAGCGTTTTTGATTTTGAAATCTTATGAAATTGCCATCAAATTCATCGTAATTGACTGAGGCAATGGCTTGTTTGCCGATTTTGATAAAATAGAGAGTCTTAATATTGTTGGTTTGGTTGCGCAGTGTGTCCAGCTCGAGTCCTTTTAATATTTCATTAAATTGTGTGTCGTCTTTTGTAATTCCAATGTGTTTGTTGGGAAAAGATTCGGGGAGTGTCTCGACAACAATGACCGGGATTTTTTCGATGGTGAGATACGCTGCTAATTCGTCAAGATCATCATTGTTGAGGGTAATGCAGCCGTTTGTACTGTTGGAGAAAAGTTGTTTATTGGTTCCATGGATAAAAATGCCATCACCGCGATGCCCTGCCTGGGTATCAAAGATATTTGGATAGTCCAGATGAAAAGCTCTACTGCCGAAAACGGTTATCTTCTGGTCTTCGTAGACTTCTGTTATAAAATAAACTCCAACAGGAGTTTTTGCATCACCGCTAATCTGTTTTGTCCCGGGGTTCTCGCCGGTGGCGCAGCCATATTCTTTAAGTAATTTCAGATCGTTTTGCTGTTCAAACAGCATGAGTTTTTGTGTCTTCTTTTCGATTACAATAAAATGTACGGGCTCGTTGGTGGAATAAATATAAAGTGTTGGATTTTCATCTGTCTGGGTAAGAAGAGAGCCTTGGCAACTTTGTGATGGGGAGAGCAGGCAGAAAAACAGTGTAAGGAAAAGGTAGAATCGGGATATGTTCATGTTGTGTCAGCAGCGTAAATAGGAGCCGAATTGTTTTGTTACCCACCTTCTGGCGACTCCAGAACAGTTCAAGGTGGAGTGCCTTTTCGTAAATAATGAGCCTTGAAAAAAGGTGTCAGGCTGCCTCAAATGGTATTTCCAGTTCGTTGAAGCAGAATAATGTATTCTTGTTCATTTGGCAAACGCTCAGCAAAAATGTTTTGCGATTCATATGTGTTCGTTGTTGGGTACTTTACAAGGAGGCTGTCCGAGAACGATATTTTGTTCAAACCCTTCGTTATTGTCAAAAAAATTTGCTCGTAATATCAACTATATGACTGCACGTATTTTTTTGGAAAACCTCGATTTTAACCAAAATGTCTATTCTTGGACAGCCTCCAAGGTAGCCTGTTGAGAGTTTTTTCAGTGTTGCTATAGCGGGGTAATGGGCCTCATTTTCTAAACTGCTCTTTGGTATATTGCACATTATCTTTAGAGGTTGGCGTTTGTTTAAATGGCTTGCACAGTTTACCTATATAGGCTAAACTTCGAAGAAAATTGTCTTGGTGGTGTGGCATGAGTGTCATTTTTGGCCACTTTGTGGTATAATGTTGAGGAAATTGTTTTTTTTGCTTTTATAAATTGCAACGGAGGAGAACTATTGCGGGTGACAACTGTTTAAAGAATCAGCTGTGGTGATGAAATTGGTGCCCTTGTCAGGGCAAGCGAGGATGGAAATAAGCTTATAAATGGTTTTTGACAGACTGAGGAAAAAGTAAAATATGACCCAGGAATACATCCCTTTTTTTGAAATTGTTGATGAGTTAAAAAAATTATGTGATAACCGAAATACTGGAACACTCTTCGTTGCGACGAAGCTGAATCGTTCTGCCCAGATTATGATAGACGAAGGTGAGATCGTCTATATGTACTTTTATAATAAGCGGGGGCAGGAAGCTCTGGAGTTGATGGCAACGATCAAGGCCGGGACATTTCGTTTTCAGGAAGGTGCAGTAACCGCCCGACGGGGACCGATGCCGGAAACCAGTGTAATTCTTCAGACTTTGGGAAAGGCAAATCGTAAAGGTGGTATGCAGGTCTCGGTTGGAGGCGGGAGTTCTTTGAGTCGCAGGGAGAAGGTGACTCTTGAGGAATGTCTGGCAGAGTATATCGGACCGATGGCAGCTATTATTTGTGAAGATCACTTTGGTTCGGTTGCCGATTTTACAACAGCAGTTGACGTTCTTGCAGCAGAAATTCCATCTGTTGATCAGAGAGGATTGTTTAAGGAAAAAGTTATGGCGAGGATTGGCGAGTTTTAAAAGCCATTGGAGCAAGGGGAGTAGATCATATCCACGTGGGGAATATTATCTTCCTCATAGATATCAGAAGTAACTTGAAAACCGAGTGCTTTGTAAAAATTAATGAGGTATGCCTGGGCCGAAATTTGAACCTGAACGCCCGGCTGGTGTAAGTGGATATGTTGTAGCGCCTTGTGAATGAGCAGGTTTCCGAGACCTCTTTGCCTCATTTTTGAATGAACAAGAAGTCTGCCAATGCGTGGAAGCTGGTTTGTTTTTTGAGGGTACATTACACGGAGATAGGCAAGCAGTTCGCATGTTTCCCTGTCTTTTTTCCAACCTGCCAGATGATAACTGCTTTTATCGAAGTTATCACAGTCCAGGTAAATACACTGTTGCTCAACGACAAAAATTTCCTGACGTAATTTAAGGATTGTGTACAGTTCTTCTGTAGTTAATTCACTGAAGGTATGCCATTTCCAAATTAATTCCATTGCTGTTCTCTTTGCACCACCGATTAAAAATAAATTAACAAAAGAACGGACGCGGTGATAGGCTTCATCCGTTAGGGCTTGTCTGTTATAAAACCTTGAGCTTGTGAAATCAACTGTCAAGAAACGGTGTGGTGAATATGCGCTTGAATTCCAGAGACAGATTGCTGCTGGCTCTTTTCATAATTTTGTTGCCTCTTCAGACAAATCTATGGGTGATTTCTGGAACAGGTAAATTACCAAGTGTATGATACAAGGCTATTTCCCGTAATTTATCACTCCGGAAACCGTACGATTTTCTGATGGACAATTTTGCTTTGTTGTTGAAGCCCTCTACTATGCCTGAAGAAAACTCCTTTTTTGCGCGAAAATAATTGAGAATCAGCTCCTGGTGTCCTCGAATCATTTTTGCGAATTTCTTAAGATCAGGAAGGCTGCGATGTCGCATGACATCTTTCGTCCACTCATCAATAAACTTATTGGCCCAGGTGACACTTGTGTAGGTCCAGAGGTGGTCAAAATCTTCTTTAAACAAATAGGCTTTAACTGTGTGAAGATTCATATTCAGCAAATCACGTAAACGAGCACGAGGTTTGCCCCATAGCCGATTTTTCTTTTTCAAAAAAATCCAACGGCATTTCTTGAGATACGCTGGTTCTCCAGCATCCTTAAGTTTTTTAACCTCAGCACGCCGTACCTTATCAACAGCTTTGTTCAGGTGCCCGACAATATGAAAACGATCCAGTACATGAACAGCATTACTGAAACGCTCTGCGATGACAGTAATATAAGCTCGCCACATATCAGAACAGACGAATTCGATGGCCTCACACCGCTTTGTTCCCATAAAGTTGCAAAACGCATACAATGTTTTCTTCTTCCGATCCTTGCCGATCCAAAGCAAGCGGCGACAATGCTTATCAATCTGGTACACAAGAGTAAGGTAGTTATGTCCGCCGTGATATTGTATTTCATCAACACCTATGGCCGTTACATTATCAATATTACGGTTGGCAAGACCCCATTCAACAATCCATGTTACTGCGTCAGCCACGATATCCCAGGAAACTCGAAACGATTTAGCTGTATCAGTCCAAGACAATTTTCTTGTCCAGAAGGCAAGGAATGCTGCAAATTGCTTTGTCACCGGGGATTTACCTGTAGCCCATGGGAGTTGTTCAACTACAACTTTACTACAATGCAAACAGTTGACCCGTCTCGTTGTATACAATAAAACGACCGCAATGTTCCAGATTGGTGGCAGCAGGAACTCCCGCTGCTTCAAATGATCATAAACAGTACAGGAGCAACCACATCTTGAACAAACTGGCTTACTGTTTTTTCTTGGAACAACAGGGATTAAAATCCTGTTTGAATCCCTGCATAAACGGGGATCCTGAAAAACAAAACTCTTGAATTTTGTCGTATAATTGAGCAAAGTCTTTATGTGCATTCATTCCTCCTTTTTAGGATCTTGGCGAGATCAATGAACTTACTCACTGATCGGAATGAATGCACTTTTTTAGATAACTTTTTTACAACATCGAGACTGTACTTTGTCTATCAACTCCCCTTACTCAGAAAGGGGGAGTTGATAGGCAAAGTACAGTCGGTGGTTAAATTTACCCACAGATTCGTCTGAAGAACCATTTTGTTTATTACGTTTACGGGAGCAAGTCTGTTGATCCATGAAATACATTGAGTGTAAGCTGTGGGGTAAGCGTTTATAAGCAGAGAGATAGCCTTGATGATATGCTGCTGAGAGCAGATCGGGCCCTCTATGACGCAAGGCAAGACGTGGTAATTGTGTTTTACGAGTCCCTTGCGAGTGATAAACTCATTTTTTCTTTTGTAAAATTTTTCTGTTTTATCTGGACTGACCCTGAAAAGAGCATTATTATTTGGTGCGTTAATTTCGTGGCTGAGAATCGATATGTTGTATAACAGGAAACGGTAAAGAATTTTTCATGATTAGAGTTATTATTTCACTACTTGCTTGTTTGTTCGTGGCAGTGCAGATTGTCCTTGTTTATTTTCAAGGTGACGGAATTTGTTTGAATGAAGGGTGTAAAGTAGTGGACAGTTTAACAACTGTTCCGCCCTTTTATTTTAACCTGGCTGGCCTTGTCTTCTTTTTGACACTTCTTTTTGGGTTTTTAAAAGGGCTGCGAGATTCCGAGTTTTGGCAGAAGTTTACCGGTTTGCTTCTTTTGGCTGGAATTGCTGCCGAAGGTGTACTGGTATATTTTCAGCATTCTATTGTCACAGTGTACTGCTCGTATTGTCTTATTATTTTTTCATTGATTGTTGTGCTCAACGTTCTTTCCGGTCTGCGACAGTGTCTATATGCAGGGGTCATTTTCACTGCTGTTATTGTTGCTTCGGTATGTCTGCAGTTTAACGTTGCCGGATCTGTGCAATCACTTGATGTGGGAAGTGTTGCTAGAATAAGCGGCGCTGAAAAGGTCGATGAGCTCTATCTGTTTTTTTCCTCTTCATGCCCGCATTGTGAGGAAATATTAGCTGAAATGAAGGAAAATAATAGATGCAGTGTACGTTTTAATCCGGTAGAAAAAATGGATTCTTTTGATTTTTTGGGTGCTGAACAGTTTGACAGCTATGATCCCGAAGTCAATCGTAATTTTTTGAAGAATCTTTCTCTTGATGAGATACCTGTTTTGGTGGCCAAAAACAGTGAAAATATACAAATTTATGTGGGAGAGCGTCAAATAGAAAAATATCTTGCTGAAAACTGCCATGCTCCGGTTGGTGAAACACTTGAATTGAGCACAGGTAGTAGTGATGGATATGATTTTTTACATCCCCTGGGAGGTCAAGGGGATGATAAATG
>Ga0256845_1002773_pt1 | contig 12359 bp, 7 predicted proteins | sample RiftiametaG_FD_189101 | JGI IMG/M metagenome (GOLD analysis project Ga0256845, IMG submission 189101) | Tube worm associated microbial communities from hydrothermal vent at the East Pacific Rise, Pacific Ocean - Riftia | ecosystem: Host-associated > Annelida > Integument > Unclassified ... | reverse complement strand
CAATCACCTTGGAAATAACATTGAGGCTTTCGCCAAATAGAATCATATTTTTCTCCTTTGTCAAAAAGTTGTAGTAACAAACTCACCTGAACAATTTAAACTATAAAAAATCAATATAATTATACCGGTTTCTCCTCTAAGAAAGAACCGGCATAATTTTTTTGGAATTTACCTGCTCTTCAGAAATCCCGCAATATGAGCGGCTTCCCGTGGGCCAACAGTAATAGACCAACCGGACAATTCCTCTTCAACATCACCTGCAATAGCTGCAGCATAACCTGGAATAATAAGCTCAGTATGCTTAACCTTGTCCATTATACCGCATTTTTTAACAAACATACCAACATCATCACCGCCAAATTTACCGGCAGCCCAGGCAGTAAGTACTGAAAGACCTTCAGAGTCTTTTATGAGCAACCATGCAGGAACCTTGGACGCTTCAATCTCACCAGAAACAATAAAGTATGTCAGAGCAAAGTTTGTCGTAACCAGAACGGGTGAATTCTCATCTGGATTACCAATCTCAAAGATACCTTCCGTAACAGTCATTGGACGCTGTGGATCAGTATAGATATTTAACCGTTCAAGCAGCAACGGAAAAATAACTTCAGTAGTAAGGTCAGATAAAACAACGATACCACCGTACTTGGCAACGAACATACTGGCGATCAAACCTTCCATCTCTACGTTTGAAGCCATCTCGCAAGGAAAGGTTATTGTTGGAAAACCAAGAGAACGGTTGTTATCTTTTAATGCAGCACGACGAATAGCTACCTGATCTTCAAGAGCTTGTTTAACTTCTCTAGCGCCAGAATCGATAACCAAATCTTTAACTCCCATCTCGGTTAGCTTGTCGGTCAAAGCAATAAGACCATCAATGGAATCTGATTTAACTGCAAGTGGTAGATCGTTATCAAGAGCAATTTTACCAAAAGCATCTGCATTGTCGGCCGTTGCTGCAAAAATCAGAGGTCGTTTAAAACCGGCTGCTGCAACTGCGCCACCAATAACATCGGCATTTTCACTCATTAAAATGAGATTAAATTCAGAGGTTTCCGCAACAAGTTTTGCAAGTGCAGCAAAGGCAACGCCATCACCGTTCACATCTTTGATTGCAACAAGCTCTGGCCTTAAATTCAGACCAACGCGCTCATATTGCAGTGCATTCCATGCTTTGAGTTGCACTTCAACATCAGCTTCTGCTGTATCAGAAGTTATAATTCCCGCAAACATTGTGGGATTAAAAAATGTTTTTTCATGCCTGAAAAGAACTGTCTCGCCACCTGTTTTTGCAGCACGAACACCTTTGCCAAGTGCGACAGGGCGAATAGGTGGTGCAGAAGCTTCAGCAAGTTGTGCTCTTGCCTCATCAGATACGTACGGACAAGCGTCGAGTTCAGCCTTACCCGAGGCCAGGTTCATAGCAAAAGCAAGACATGTTGGAACACCACACTCCTTGCAGTTGGTTTTTGGCAGGAGTTTGAAAATTTGTATTCCTGTTAAAGCCATTTGTGTTGTCTCCTTATGTATATTTCACTGCTGGTTCAACCCGGCTCCATCGTAAAGTTGAAGCCGGATATAACCTGCTCAACAAATTAGCCAATAAGTGGATCCATGCTCAGTGCAGGATGGCCTTTTTCTTCGAGCCATGGCAGAATCTCTTCTTCTGTGACTCCGACAGTTTCGTCAGCGATCAAATCGGCAAAATTCTCAACGCCCATTTCGGCGCCTCTTGCATTCAATCTTTCACGAATTTCGTCTTTAACGACCTTAGGCATCCAGACCATACGTAGGAGACCACCATCACCCAGGATAAACTTCTTCTGAGTGATATTGAATTTGGAATGACCAACAAAGCCAGGTGAGGCAAGTCCACCACCCATAACACCTGCCAGTGTGGTAAACTTCATTCCTGATGGAGTTTCACCAACGTAATCACGACCAACAGTCATGACACCGTTACAGCTAGGAAGCATGGCAGCAATACACTCACAACAACCACAAGTGGTCATTGGGGCTTCAACCATTGAATAGAAGTTGTAATATTCAACTGCACCTTTGGAAGCCACTTTGATGAATTCATCAACACCTTCAAACCTGCCCAGTTTTTCGTCTAGAACTTTACCCTTTTGAATGGGTTGGTTCGGACCGACAGGATTAATTTCAAAAGCTGCTTTACAATCCATCCAGTTGTACGCACCACAAAGACCAGTTCTTTCAGGGCTCACTGTACAAACGTGACTTGGAGCAAAAGACTGGCAAAGGCTACAGGAGTAAAAAGTCTCCACATCTTCATCGGTCATTGAATCAACACGTGAATCACGGGTTATATACTCTTCTCTTGCCTGTGCGGTTAATTTATCTACATCTTCCTTTTGGGTATAAAGCGTTACTTCAACCTTATCCACAATTTTCTGGAAATCCTGATGGAACTTGGCGTGCAGAACAACACCAATATCTTTCAAGGTGAAGCCTTTTTCGACAGCACCCTTGCTCACACGAACCCAGGCGATATCACGCTGGCCAATATGCATTACACCCTGGATATAATTCACCAGGTGATGCATCTGACGCTCCATAATTGGCTCAAAATCAGACTGAAACTCACGTCCGGCAATCTTCACAGAGATTCCAAGAGGCAGTACATCACCCTCTTTCATATCTCCAATGTCAGGCCCTACAACTGTGACCTTACCATCTTCGATTTCACTCATTTCAGCCATCTTCACAAGTTCAGTACACTGGGTTTTACCACCACCCATCTGACAATACAGATCACCACCACGCACACGCTCACCCTCGAAAGCTGGTCCAAAAGCAAGAGGTATGTCGATCTCAGTGATATTAATTTTCAGACCACGAACTTCAACGGATTTCTGACAAATCTCATCATGAGGAACATTGGCAACAACATGCTCGTAGGTACAGATGCCTGTAGGCAGAATCTCAGGAATATCAGTATCAGCAAGAGTCGGGAAACCCCAGTTAACACAACCGGCAGCAGCAACAGCCCACTCTGTACCAACGTCACCAAGGGCGTTGACAAAAGCAAAAATACGATTCTTGTTGTACATCAACATCCGGCGATAATCGCCAGGCTCAACACCACCAAAAGCCATCGCTGCTCTATTTGCAAAACCAAGTGCAAATACAGCAGAAGAAATATCCGGACCAAATGGTACGATACGTGTGTTCCAACCTATCTGCATTCCAGCTTCAAGACATTGCTCGATAACAGTTTTACCATTGTGATTCGCAGCACAGAAGATATAGAGACTTTTCTTCTGATAATCTTCTACGATCATCTTGGCAATCTCTGCATTCGGAGCTGCACCAACAATCGCAGCAAAACCAGGAGCTGAACCATCAACAAATTCAACCCCACGCTTTCTGAGAATGGTATCATCAGCAGGTCCTACCCAGATCTTTCCTGCTTCAATATCAGGATCTTCTGTTGGAATATAAAAATCAGGTTCAGCAAGAATTCTTAATGCCTCTTTTACTTCATAGGCGAAGATACCAGCCATACCGGCATCAAGAAGAGGTCCGAGATACGGAAGATGGTTGGCACCTTTAATATGTGGTGGTAAAAGACCACGTGCGAACTCGAGTGGTTTTTTTAAATCTTCCAATGTCTCACATTTCATACCGGTTAAAGAATAAATTACCGGAAGATAATATGCAGTATTTGGAAAACCAATTTTAGTGCTGGCATCCTGAGACTGAAGTGCTTTTTCAAGCTCTCCTTCGACCTGAGATACAACCTTATACCCGCCCTGTATAGCCGCAAACGCTACTAATCTTGACATGCTTAACTCCTTTTCTAAGGATTTGTAATAACGTAAATTAAGATAATATTATTCCATTCCGAGGGCTTGTCTGTCAGCCATATCCATAAGAACTCTGTCACGGGCCTTATCAATACCAAGCGCTTTACGTTTTTTATCGATATGGGCAATCATCAAATGGGCATGCTTAATTGGATCTGGTTCGCAGTCCCACATACCACCATACATTTCTTCCATATCCTTATAGAGGTGATCTTTAAATACCGGTGCACCTTCAATTGGCAGGTGGTAACCGAAAACGGTATAGACACCAGAGGCAACAAAATATTGACCAATGGCAATAGCCTTTTCACTCATCCACTCAGGAGCACTACCAGCCCCAGGTAAATCAGAAATATCATCACCAAGACCACCAGCCTTAACCATCTCAGTTAAAGCTAAAAGTATTCGGCTATTATCAACACAGGAACCCACATGAAGAACCGGTGGAATACCAACAGTCTCACAAACCTCAGCAAGACCTGGGCCACAATAAACTGCGGCAGCTTCAGGAGTAAGGAGTCCATGAACACCGGCAGCAATAGCGCTACAACCAGTTACGACTACGAGCACATCATTTTTCAGCAACTCTTTAATAAGAGTGATATGCTCTTCATTGTGCTTGGTTCTGGCATTATTACAACCAACAACTCCGGCAACACCGCGAATACGACCATTAATAATATTGTCGTTCAGGGTATACCAGCTACCACGAAAAGAACCGCCAAGGTGGTACTGAATAGATTCAACACCAAAACCGGCAACCTGGGTTCCCTTATGTCTCGGAATCATTACCTCAGCACCACGATTCTCATAGTTATCAATTGCCATTTTTACAATTCTTCTGGCATCTTCACTTGCATAATGCTCATTGAATTCTATATGGATAACATTGTCCTGTTCCATTCTGGCAATTTTATGAGTTGTGATCAGTTTTGTATGAAAACATTTTGCCACATTTGCAAGATTCTGCATAATACACTGAACATCGACGACCATGGCCTCACATGCACCAGTAATAATTGCGAATTCCTGCTGGAGGAAGTTTCCTGCCGGTGGTACGCCATGACGCTGCAGCATCTCATTTGCAGTACAACAGATACCAGCTAACTGAATACCTTTAGCACCTTTTTCCGCAGCATAATCGATCATTTCCTGAGACTGAGCAGCAGCAATGATCATTTCTGAAAGAAGCGGTTCATGGCCATGAACAATAATGTTGACATGATCTTCTTTCATCACACCAAGATTGGACTCGGCCTGAACGGGCGAAGGGCTACCAAACATAACGTCCTGAAGATCGGTTCCGATCATCGAGCCGCACCAACCATCAGCAAGTGATGTACGAACACCCTGCTTCATGAGATTTTTGTAGGACTGATCAACACCCATAAGAGTTCTGTGCATACATTCTACAATTTCTCTATCAACAGCTCTGGGCTCTACACCTTGCTTTTTCCATTTTTCCTGCAATGGTTTTGGTGCTCTGGTCAAATATTTTGCTGTTAACTCAGGCTTACCCCATTCACGAATAGCAGTTTCTGCAACCTCAAGTGCTATTTCATCAATATCTCTGTCTAAGGTAACACCATCTTCTTCAACAGTTGTTGCGACATCAAAATATGGAGCAATCTGAATCAGCCTGGCCGGATCCTTTACTGAGTAATCCGGGGCTTGTTTTCTGGCAGCAGCCAGAAAGGTTTCTGCAACACCACGACCATGATCGGAGTGAGCAGCAGCTCCACCAGCAATCATTCTTACCCAGTTACGGGCGGCAATGGTATTTGCGGTTGCACCACAGAGTCCTTTTCTTTCATCTTCACCTTGAATACCGCCCTTAGGCAGGGGAAGTCGACATGGTCCCATGGCACAAATTTTACAGCAGATTCCCTGCATACCAATAGCACAAGGCTTCATGGTTACAGCTCTATCAAAAACAGTTTCAATATCAAGCTCTATGGCCCTTGCCTGCATCTGTTGAGTGGCCGGTTCAATAGTAGCTTCCATAGGATCTGCTACTTTGCGCGCTTTTACTTCCTTCGCTTTTGTTGCTTCTGCCATTAGAAGTTCCTCCTTATGGATTTATAATAGATATTCAATTATTTCCGTTAATAAACTACAATTTCGCATTTAACAAATTGATATCTTTATCAAACTCTTTTATGCATCTGGTTCAACATCCGCATCATTTTTTCCTGCTGATCCATTTGAATAGCAGAAGCAGTAACCGGAACATCAACTTCAGAGTCTTCAGTTGATCCCACCGGAGCTTTATGGTTTTGAGCCCGTTTGGCCTGAAGAGCTCGTTCTTCTTCATCACGCTTTGCAGCTTCTGCTTTCAGTGCATCTGCTTCAGCTTGTTTTTGGGCCTCTGCATCGGCTTTTGCTTTCGCTTCAGCATCAGCCTTGGCTTTTGCCTCTGCTTCTGCCTTGGCTTTTGCATCGGCTGCAGCTTTTGCTTCTGCTTTGGCTTTTGCTTCAGCTTCAGCTTTTGCCTGTGCTGCGGGATCTACTTCAGGTTCTCCTTTTGCTTCAGCTTTTATTTCAGCCTTGGGCTCTTCCTTTGCTTTTGTTTCAGGAGCAGCCTTCTTTTTGGCAGGAGCAGCAGCCTTTGCCGCTGGCGCAGCCTTCTTCTTCGCTGGGCCTGCTTTCTTTTCCTCTTCGATGGTCAAGTCAGGAGCAGGGGCCAACGCACCAAAATCAACATCAGCTTCTGCCAGGATTTTCTTGATTTCAGCTGAATCAGAAAGAGAACCACCATCTGATAAGGCATTAATAAATTCCTTGGTAATTCTGATTGATTCAGGATGACGCATTATAAGAATGTTCGAACCACTGAGTAAATAAGAGACAGCACCTACTGCTTCCATCATAATACCGCGTTTTTCAGGATCACCAAGGATGGGTGCCTCTTCGAGGGTCTGTTTTGCTTCCTTACATTTCCAGACCTCGTTTCCGAGATTGTTGATCATTGGAAACTGAAGTTTATCATCGCCCTGAACCATTGCGGCCATTGAGAGTCGTTCCATCACGGAGTAGGAATATTCCAGCCCGTAACCGAGACCACCTGTGGTAGGATCAACGAGAATCCTGTCCATGGGCATTCCGAGGTTTTCCAGGAGAATATTAACCTGCTTAGCAAGGTTTACATCAATTGGAGATGATGAAATAAGAGTATGGCCATAGCCCATTGCGGCAGCACCAATACCCTTGTAATTCTTTTCTTCAACAGGACCTAAAACGAGTTGTTCACCCTGACACTGTTCTGCAATGACTTTAAGAACGTCCTCATCTTTCTCTGGATTAGCGCAACCCCAGACAATGAGAGGAACATTAATTGCGGCAAGAATTGATTTTACCGTTTCTGCAGCAGATTCCGGGCTCGCATCTTTATCGTTGGGATCAATGGATTTCAGTTGCACAACAATCGCGTCAGCACCAAAATCATCTACACATTTTTTCGCCCAGGCGGCAGGGTCTGACACCACATCTTTAAAATATTCCATTACGGGTGCTGGCCAATCTTCTGGTTCAATATCCCAGATTTCCATGGCAATAATTGGCTTATTGGGCATGTCTCCTTCAAATGTATAAAAGGGATAACATGTTTCACCTCCAACAGTAATAGCTGAGTCGCCTTTACCTATGGAAATCGCTTTAATGCCGCCGGTATAGGATTCCTTCTTTAGTTCAAATCCCACTTTTGCCTCCTTACTGGTGAGTAATTTTTCTCCTGAAGATTGTCCTGAACGTCCAACAACCTCCCCTTTTCAACACTAGCCAAACAACAAGAGGTACAAAATGTATATCATCCCGCAAACGGGAAGTACTGTCTAAGGTTGCTACTCTGCCCGTTTTTCCATTCGAGCTTTTAAACGTGGAAATTTTTCAATTTCTGTATGTGGCAGAAACATTGCCGCAATATAATTATCCATATAAGACGGTGTCTCAGAGAGTTCAAAATTTGTCATTTTCTGAGTCACCGCAACCACATCTTTTCGTATACGATTGGTTAGAGAGCTCATTCGTGCTCCCATAAGTGAGCCGTTTCCTATGAAGGTGACCCGGTCAGGATCAATCTCGGGCAATAAACCAATTGTCATCGCTTTTTCCAGATCGATATAACTACCGAACCCACCCGCAAGAATAATACGTTCAACCATACCCATGGACAAACCAACCTCTTCAAGCAGGGTAATGCAGCCGCTGTATATCGCTCCTTTAGCCCGGATGAGATTATCGAGATCCGGTTCGGTAAGAACAATATCACGACCAATCTGGGTTTCATCCTGCCAGACAATGACATATTCCCAGATACCATTACTCTGTCTGACCCTCGAAGTCCCGTGCTCACGGTTGAATTTACCACGATTATTTATCAGTCCCATCTCGAACATGATTGCAGCCATGGTAATAAGGCCAGATCCACAAATTCCCTTGGGACGCACATCACCTATGGTGAAAATCATCGGCTCGTATGATACGGGATCAAGGGAAAAGTCTTCGATCGCACCCTTTGCTGCCCGCATCCCGAATTCAATACCGCCACCCTCAAAGGCAGGCCCTGCAGAACAGGCAGTACAAGCAAGCCAGTCTTCGTTACCGACAACGAGTTCTGCATTTGTACCAATATCCAAAAAAAGAGTCAGGGCTTCATCACGATACATACCGGAGCCCATTACACCAGCAACAATATCGCCACCTACAAAACTTGATACCTGCGGATACATGAGGGCAATAGCATGCTTATTTATATTTATGCCGACAGTCTCAGCCAAAAAAGGTGGATAAAGCGTGGCGGTTGGCACATATGGTGCTCGTCGGATATTTCGAGGATCGATCTGAAGGAACAGTTGAGTCATTGTAGTGTTACCGGAGAAGGTAATTGTTGAAATATCTTCCCGATCCACTTCTGATTTTTTTATTATTTTTTCCAGTACGCTGTTTATGGTACCAACGACAACTTCCTGCAGTTTTTCGAGACCACCAGGTTTTTCCGCATACATTATGCGAGTTATTACATCTTCACCATAACTGATCTGTCCGTTAAAATCTCCCGCTTCACCGAGACATTCCCCGGTTGCCAGATCAATCAGTTGTCCATAAATAGTAGTTGTACCAATATCTATGGCCACCGCATAATTTTCACCGGTCGTATCTCCCGGTTGCACATTAATAATGAGATTTTTACCATCACTTCTCACGGGCCGTATAACGGTAACAGTTACCTGAAATTCACCCTCCCGCATTGCACCAGGCAGTTTACGGATAACTGACAATGTCAGCTCAAGTTTGTGTTCATCCGCTTCAAGCTTAAGATATTCAATAAGCCTGGTGACATCAGGCATATTATTTTGGGCGCTGGGAGGAGAAAGGGTAAGAAATATTTTCTCTACAGGTGGGATAAAAAGCCCTTCTTCTTTCAGGCTTTCAAAATCCATATGCTTAATAGTTGCAGTTCTCCGCGGAGCAGCCTGCAGATTCATCACACTTTTGTCCATGGATGACTCAACAGGGACTCGAACGACAACATCTTCACTTATTTTGGCAAGACATGCCAGGCGATACCCTTTCTCAACGTCTTCAGAAGAAATTCTTTCGGACATCCCACCGTCAACACTTCCCTGCTCGACGATTATCCGGCATTTTCCACACACACCTTCACCGCCACAGGAGGCATTAATGTGCACTCCACCCTGCAGAGCGGCTCTAATGAGACTCTCACCGGCGGGGACAGTTACAACTCTGTCATGGGGTAAAAATGTTACACTGCATTCACTCATACGGGCTTCCTTTTACTGGGAAACAGATCAATTAATCATCTCCTTTAACACACCGCGCAGAAAAGGCCTGCAAAGCAAGTATTACCAAGCAATTACCAGACACCACTAATCAGTTTCCACAACAATGTATAAAACAGATACACTCCCGAAACTCCCCTCGAGCAAGCTTTTATACAAGGGGCAAATATATCATATATTTTCACACTTACAACTTGTAAATGGGAAATTTTCCTTTAAAACTCCATTAATTCCTTAATAAACAGTTGTTCTTTTTTACTGGAGCTTCATATAACTATTTCTGATACTCAAGACCTCCGCTTCACATCTATTCAATATCAGGGAAAATTGTTAAACCTAGCAAACCCTGAAGGAACCAGAGATGACACATCTCCAGGTTAGGCGTCACCCAATTTCACCGCTCACTTTCTTTTTATTTTTCTTTTCTTTTTCCAAAAAATGAATGACACAAGAGGATCTATATGTACAGTAAAAATCAGGATCAGCACATTGTAGGCATTCGAGACAAAGATAGTATTTTTGTTTCTGACAAAAGTATGAAGACTCCACATCTGGATGATTTTTACATTTACCCATCGTACCCGCCACACGTATCAATTTTACTGACATAGTTAAGCATTTCCAGAAATACTCAACTTCAACCGACTCAATTTAAGCAAAACATTATATAGGAACACGACGTATAAGTCAAAAATATTCTGTTGGGAAAATTGGGTGAAACGCAAAGATAAAAACGAGAAATTGAATTGCCTTTTCCGAAATAGTATTGTTCATTTTAGTGCCTTACTTCGTAAAAACTTTAAAAAAAACAGAGGCCCTTATACGGGGTTCTAATTGCGCTATGAAAACCACTCAGCTCCCACTCGGCAAAGACTCCAGCATTGATGAAACAATTACAAAGGTGTCACGCCTGCTTGAAAAACTAGGATTTTCGCCAGAACCTGCAAGCTGGATTAACCCCACACCTCACTGCTGGTCTGTCCACCTTTCAATTAACGATTACCCCTTCCTCTCTACCAACGGCAAAGGTGTATCAAAAGGTGCGGCCCTGGCAAGTGGACTCATGGAATTTTTCGAACGACTATCGACAAACTTTTTTTTCAGCGATTATTATCTTGATGATGAGCATAATCTACCCTTTATACATCACAGAAATGAAAAATGGTTTCCATGCATCTTTCAAGACAAAACCCCTGTTACCGCAGCTGACAACCCCGGATTTTTAAACAAAGAACTGCGTACATTTTACAGCCCGAATGGCGATCTGACATACCAGCATCTATTTGACAACAATAGCGATCTCAATAAAGCACGCGGTATCTGCGCCTTACCATTCCATAACGTTATAAGTAACGAAGAAGTCTATTTCCCTGTCAGCCTTCTCAACAATCTCTACGTCAGTAACGGCATGGCCGCTGGCAATTCAGAAGCAGAATGTTGCGCCCAGGCACTCTCTGAAATTATTGAGAGGTTTGTTAAAAATATTATTATTTCAAAGGGATTAAGCCTTCCCGATGTACCAACCTCAACGCTGGATACATTTCCGGATCTTACAGCTATTCTCGAAAAACTCAGAAGCCAGAAATATATTATTCAGATAAAAGATGCTTCACTCGGCGGCAAATATCCGGTCATCTGCACTCTTTTAACAAACCCCGAAAACGGCGGTGTTTTTGCGGCTTTTGGAGCAAACTGCAGGTTCAGGGTTGCTCTTGAGAGAACACTGACAGAATTGTTACAGGGGCGCGGTCTCGATCAACTAAGTAACTTCAACATTCCAAACCATGACCCTCAGATGGTAGGTGATCCCTTCAATCTTGAAAGTCATTTTATCGATTCAGATGGTCTTCTTTCCTGGAACATGTTCAGAAACCAGGCGGATTTTGATTTTTCACCATGGGATTTTACCGGTTCCACAGAAGAGGAATTTGAGAGGCTGAAAAATCTTATCACAAAAAACGGATATGAAATATTTCGAGCAGATTACTCATATGGAGGATTATTCAGCTACCGTATTCTCGTCCCCGGCATGTCAGAGATTTATCCGCTCGACGACTTAGTCTGGAATAACAGGATAACCGGCGCAGTGCTTCGCTCCCACCTGCTGCGTCTTCCTGAAATGAAAAAAGATGAGCTCAGACACCTCATCGATATTATAGAAGAATCCGGCATAAATGACTTTCAGAAAATTTCCGATTCCATCGGGGTGCTTTTTGACAAAACGTCCTGCTGGTTTTCACTCACCATCGGAGAATTAAAGGCTCTCATTTACCTTGCTCTTCAACACCCTGAGAACGCTTTTGAGTGGTGCCACTGGTGCCTTGAATACCCAAAACTTACCAAAAGCAGACGTAAACTTTTCCGCCTGCTCCATGCAATGGTTGGTCTGCACATCGCCAATGAGACTATCGGGGAATATACAAAATATCTTATTGCCTCGTTCAGCCAGCAGGAACTTGCAGAAGCACAATCGATCATTGCCGGGACATCTGTCTTTCCAGAACTCACCTTTGGCAGAACCTGGTCAGATATTTCCACAGAACACAAAAAAATGGTCTCACTCTATAGAAAATTCAAAACCACTTACAGCGCACTTTAAGCAACACTCCAGGTTAGCAACTATTCCAGTACAGATCTGGATATTTCATATAAGGACGTGAAGAGTTGCCACATTCAGCATCTACTTGAACAATAACATCTTTCATGCGCAGTAGTGTATGAAAATCCCAGC
>Ga0256845_1002772_pt1 | contig 12360 bp, 11 predicted proteins | sample RiftiametaG_FD_189101 | JGI IMG/M metagenome (GOLD analysis project Ga0256845, IMG submission 189101) | Tube worm associated microbial communities from hydrothermal vent at the East Pacific Rise, Pacific Ocean - Riftia | ecosystem: Host-associated > Annelida > Integument > Unclassified ... | reverse complement strand
CTCCCATGTGTGCCACCCTTGCTGTAAGACTTACCAGAGCAAAAATATCTGCAGCAATCTTGTAGTGAACCCCTAGTTTCTCGCAGGTAAGAATAATGGAGGACAGTTTGTCGGGGGGCAGTGCCTGGTTTGCAACAACAAGTTCGCTGATGCTTTTTTCTTCAATAGTTTCGGCGACTGTTTCCGCGCTGGTTTTCGGATCAAGATAACACACTACTGTGTAGTTGATCTGGGCTCTTTTTTCCAGGTATTCACCCAGCTGTTTCGCACCCTGAGAAACCCCCAGTACGAGAACTCTTATTGGAGAACCGGTTCTGCTGCTGAAATTTCTGAACACAGAGTGCCAGATGCTTAGCAGAAGAGCTGAAGCAGGGAAAGAGAAGAAAAGAACAAACCGGGAGAAAAACAGCTGTCTGGTTATGAAAGTTGTTGCGAAAGTGAACAGCACAGCCATCAATGCTCCACGGATAATACCGGCAATTTCTTCAATCATACCAAGCCCGAATTCCTTCTTGTAAACTCCGAACACGGCCATGAAGGCAATCTGCACAGAGCCGAGCACGAGCCCTGTGAGGAAATAGTGGTAAACAGAAAGCCTGAAGTCAGAACCCATGACACCGGCGAGAAGAGAGTGTCTGAGCCAGAAACCCCCCATGAATATTACAGTTATCAGTGCCACATCGGTTACCGGGAGCAGCCATTGAAGGTTCGCTTTTTTCATCAGGTTCCCCTGGGCCCTCTGCCCAGGAATACAGCAGGGTGCGCGGTTACAAAACGGAGCATGCTGCAGAGGTGGTACTTAAGGGTTCGGCCTCCGGCAGCGCTTTCCCTCCTGCACACATGGCGAACTTCAGCTTCCGGTTCGTACCAAACCTCCATGCTTTTTTGCCAGGTTCTCCAGCACCATTCAACATCTTCAAAATAAAGAAAATACTTTTCAGACATCAGACCCACATTTTCCCGCCCGGCTGGAGTGAGCCACATAGCAGCACCCACAAGCCAATGGGGTGTGCAGGGTGTTGGTGTTTTATGGAAACGAGTCAGATGATCTGAAGAAATTCGCCTGCCCCACCGGGTTTTCCCCAGAATTGTTCTTCTTGTCGCTATTACAGCCAGGCCAGGCCAGGTTCTTGCCGTGGACTGCCTCACACCGTTTTCATCAGTCATGGCAGGTCCGATGATTGCTGCATTCGGGTGTGTCTCCTGCAGTTTGTACAGGGCAGTAACAGCTCCGGGAAGAACCTCCACATCCGGGTTCATAAACAACAGGCTGTCTCCGTTTGCAGCACCAGCCCCCAGATTGTTGGCTTTCGAAAGCCCCAGGTTACAGCTGTTCAGCACTTTTGTAACGGTAAAACCGCATGACTCGACCACACCGACCGTGTTGTCTGAAGAGGCATTGTCTACAACCACTATGTCAACCGGTTTTTCTGCAGGGGGAAGAGCGTGCAGTGATTCGAGCGCACTGCCTATTACATGCTCGCTGTTGTAAGTCGTTATTACTGCTGACCATTTCATGGCTCTAATATACAAAGAGGGAAGAGCCTCACGACCCTTCCCCCGGATAAACCGAATTCAGACTAAAGCGCCTTGTCTTTCAGTGCTTTACCAGCCTTAAAGAACGGGACTTTCTTTGCCGGATACAGTCTCTTTTCCTTGGTCTTCGGAACAACCCCCTCACGAGCTGCTCTTTCTTTCACTCCGAAAGTTCCAAAACCGATGAGAGAAATCTTTTCTCCTTTTTCAATTACACTGCTTACACCTTCGATGAAAGCATCAACGGCAGCGGCAGCATCTTTCTTCGAAAGAGCTGCTCTTTCTGCAACGTATCCGACAAGTTCTTTCTTGTTCAACCCCAAACCCCTTTCTTAATTGTTTAGTGACACAAAACACAGTAACACGTTTACATTAGAGCACTGAAAAGCCGTTGTCAAGGGCCTGGCGCAGGAAATTAGAAACTACTGGTGTGCTGTTCAACCTTGATATCGGGGAAAGCCTTGATGTTAATTCGGAAATAAAACCCTGTATCAATGTTGGAAACGTGTCTGGTAAATATCGCTTCCCAGCTGTCTAAATCTCGCATAATTGAGTAATTCTGGCTTATAAAATCGCTTTCAGCCATGTCATAATAGGCTCTGTAGTTCAACGACCACCTGGTTGTAAGGTTAATATTTGCAGACAATCTAAGCTTGTTGAGACCCTGCTCCTCGCCCTGAATGGCGGGGTTCCAGTTGTGCGAAAGGTTTAGTCTCCATGACAGAGGAGTGAGTACAAAATCGGAATCCGGCTGCATTGTGGGGTCATTTCCTGCAAGTTGAACAGATGTAGTAAACGAAAGATCAGCAAGTTTTCCCGTGTAGCAGTTGTAAGATGCACTTGTTCTGGAAGATATCCAGTGGGCTGGTGTGAGATTCAAGCTGGCGTTTACCGGTGAAAACTTTTCCGTTTCCCTGTCGGGACTCCAGTTTGAACTCAGAGAAAGCTCTGCCAGGGTGTTTCTGTTGATAGTGCCCCTCTGCAGTCTTTTACCTTCCAGCACATTCAGTACTGAGAAGGAAACAACAGTACCAGAGGAGGGCAGAGAAAAGTCGCTGAACCGGTAGTAGATTGAATCGGCTTCATTGCCGTTGTGAAGTCTGCCGTCTGTACTGTAGTACCGGTCCGGTGCCCAGCTCGTAGAAATACTGGGAGATACCGTGTGTCGAAAAACGGAATAGCCGGCAATTCCGGTTGAAAACATACCGTATATATCTGTTGAAAGAGACACACCGGCGGAGTTGTGAACCCATCCGGGCAGTCTGTTGCCCTGACGATCTCTGTCGTACATGGTGCCTGTAAATTTTACCCAGGGTGATACTGCCAGAATGCCGCCAACACGGTTTGAACCACTTATACCGGACGTAAGCCTTACACCGGCGTTGTACAGAGAGGAGTCTTCCCACTGGGTTTTTTCCGTAAGGTAATGGGTGCCTGCATTCCAGTACAGGCTGTGCCAGAATCGCTGGTCAGCAGGATTTAGAGGTGTAGCAAACACAGGTGAAGACGGTCGGCTGTATTTAACATCCGGAGCAGTGAGCTCTGACAGTATCTCATGATCTATGGTGTCTGGAAGAGCGTTGAGATATTGCGTGTAACCGATGTTTGCCTGGGCACTTCCGCCAGCTATATTTTTGGAAAGAGAGAGCCATGATCTGAGCTGACCTTCCATTCTGTCCTGGGGGTTCTGTTGTGTTTCAGAAAGATAAGATCTGTCGCTAACAAAGTTTCCGGCAAGACGAACCATAGTTCCATCCGGAAGCTCCTGAGTGTGAGATGATTCCACAAGCCATCTGTCCCGGCTGTTTATAAACTGTCTGCGCCACTGCACACGGCTTCTGCCATTCAACACATACCTGAGGCTGTGCCTTTCGGTCATCGTTACCTGGAACCTTGTTTTTTCCATGAGATCCGAGCTTACAAGAAGGTCTATGTAGTCGGAAAAACCAAAGTAATAGCCGATTTTTCTTATGTATCTTCCATCGCGGGATGACGAACCGATTGTGGGGATAGTGAATCCCGATGAACGGCCTCTTCTGATGGGGAACACTGCATACGGAAGCCAGAATACAGGTGTGTCCTGTACGTAGAGAACAATCGGTTTGGCTACAGCTTTATCATCAGGGTACACCTTCATTATTTCAGCCCAGAAGTAGTAGTCGAACGTGTCTTTTTCACATGAGGTAAAAGTTACATTGGTCAGATTGAACTCGTTCCTGCTTAGCATGGTTACAGTTTCACTGCTGTACTGTGCATCGTCATAGAATGAAGTGGTGGAGAATGTTCTCGCTGTGGCTGTTGGAATGTGATAGATAAGGGCGGCTTCAGTGGCACTGTCTCTGCCGTCCCACAGTTCCACATTTCCTTCTGCCTGTACCGTTTCCTCTGATGAGGAGTATTTTATGGTGTCTGCAGCAATGCTCATCTGCTTGTGCTCAACAGATGCGGAACCGATAAGAGTGAGGTTTTCGTCTGTTATGCTGAAAACAAGGGAATCTGCTTCATAAGCCATGGAATCCATAGGACCTGTGTCTTCAGCATTTTGCTGGCCCAGAAGCAAAACAAGGCAGATGCTCAGCACTGCTGCGCTGCCATGGAAGCTGCACCGAAAGCTCCTGCATTCGGCGAGTCTTCAAGAACCGTTACAGCCCAGGTGTGGCTGCATCGACTTGTGTATTCCTGATATGCGGCTTCCTCGAAGTGGTTCAGCGTGGCAGAAAGTCCCCCGGCTATAAAAAAGCCTGCTGGGGAAAAGCATTTTGCAAGGTTTGCAAGCCCCAGACCGATCCACCTGCCGTACTCTCTGAAGGCTTCTTTTGCCGGAAGATCGCCTTTTGAAGCCAATTGTGATATTTCCAGCGGTGACCGTTTTCTTTCCGTAATGGTTGTGTAGTACCACTCAAGAGCTTTTTTCCCCGCATACCTTTCCCAGCATCCGTTTGACCCGCACAGACAGGGTATTCCGCCTTCCTTAACGGTCATATGACCGAACTCGCCCGAGTACCCGGTACCGTACTGTACGGCTCCGCGGTTGATAATGGTTCCCCCGATGCCTGTTCCAAAAGTTACCAGCAGCCACAGCTCTTCTGATGGGATTAAACCTGAGCTGACTGCTCCTATTGCAAAAGCATTGCAGTCGTTGTCTACAACAACAGAAACCCCGACTCTGCTTTCAAGTATGTTTCCTGCGCTAACATTGTTCCACAGGGGCAGATTCGGACTGAATCTGATAGTTCCTCCTGAAGACCTGTTTACAAGGCCTGCTACGCCCAGACCCACTGCAGCCGGAAGCGTACCGTACCCCAGAATAACATCTGATATGGTGTTTAGAAGCTTTTCCGGTTCACAGCTTTCGCCGGTGGGAAGTGTTTCAACCATTCTAAAAGCATTGTCAACGATGCAACCCACCTTTGCATAGGTACCGCCGATATCGATACCCCAGAAAACTTTTTTGTTAGTCAAGCCCAATAATCTCCCCGTCAACTACTGTCATCATGGGCCAGGAAATTCTTGTTTCCGTGTCATTTCCCAGAACACATCTGCCAGACGCTCCGTACCACGGACCCATTGAAGAGAGCTTTCTTGCAATTCTGCTTCTGGTAGAAGCTGAGGCCTGAGCCCAGGCGTCGAGCAGCATGCTTGCAGCATCGTAACCCTGCGCGGCGATGGCTGTTGGTTCCTGTTCGTATGTTCTGTTGTAGCCGTACACAAACCGGGCTGTTTCCGGGTAAAGAGAATTAAGTCCGAAAGCGACTGTAAAAATGGCACCCTCGACGTATTCTCCACCGTGCCTCAGAAGCAGATCATCGTCCCAGCCGGAGGTGCCGAAAAGTGGAACCTCCACACGGTAGAACCTCAATTGCGGTGCAATCTGAACAGCGTCCCACGCAGATACCGGAAGAAAAACAGCCTGTGGAGAGTGGGCTTTTATCGCAGTGATCTGATCTCTAAAATCTGTGTCTCCAGGTTGATACCCCTGGGATGAAACAACAGACCCTCCCATTCTCTCTACCACCGACTTGAACTGCTCGGCTTCTCCTGTGGCCTGGGATGTGTAGGGATAGATAACTGCAAACCTGGACAGTCCTTCGTGTCTTACCGCGTATTCCGCCACGGCCGCAGCTTGATTCCCGGTGCTTACAACCAGTCTGAAAACAGGGCTTCCAATGTCATCTACACTGCCTGAAGTTGCAGTGGGAGAAAGCAGGGGAATTCCAGCCCTTTTAGCAACAGAAGCGGCGTTCAGTGTGGAGGAGCTTGTAAGAGGCCCGAGAATGGCAACACAGGAGGTGTTGTCTGACAGTTCCTGCATAAGTTCCATAAGTCGTTCAGTATCTCCCCGGGTGTCAAAATCAATCAGTTGTGGAGCATCTGAATGCATTTCGGAGAACCTGTTAAAAGCCAGATGTGCTCCCTGGGAAACCTGCCTGGCGAAGGCAGATCCTTCTCCTGTAAGGGGTAAAAGCATCGCTATCCAGGTGTTGCTCTGGGTATCGGGTTGGCCGTAATCAGGCCTGCCCCATGTGTTGTGAGCTCCCGGGTACAGTCTATCTATCTCTCTGCCGTATAAAGCTGCTCGCTCTGAGTTGCCGGTTGCTGCATGTCGCTGTTCAAGCTCAAGCAGTACATAAAGTTCAAACCAGCCTCTGTTTCTGTAGTCTGCCAGAGCACTGGTCTGAACATGGTTCAGCTGTTCCCTGCAAAGTTCTGTAGCCAGTTCGGCTCTGTAGCTGTCAAGATCCTCAAGGTCGACTGCTGCAAGGGTGTTCAGCGCAGATGAAGGGGAAGAACCAGCCTCAATACTGGCCTTAAGGAGAAGAGCTCTGGACTTGAACACCGGGTTCGAGGAACTCGTATACCTAGTGGCAACAGCCATCGCTTCGTCTTTTCTGCCCAGATCAAGAAGGCACTCACCTCTTGTAATACTCCACAGTGGGGCATCCGGGCTGGCAGGTTCAGAATCCAAAGCTGAATCGAGAAGGTCAAGAGCCTGCTCTGCGTCTCCCTCCTGCAGCATCTGATTTGCAAGAGCTGCTTTCTCTTCAGCAGTTGAGTTTTCGTCAATATCCGGCCGACAGCTTGCAGCGACGATAATTACTAGCACTGCAGCAAATAAATATCTCAATTTCAAATGGAGTACCCCCTGGTGTTGTCTTTCAATCCGGGTCTGCACTGCGTCATGCACTTGACTGTTGCAGAGAGCCACAGCCAGCCAGCCCCTCCGGTTGTCAGATGTACCGAAGCAGCTGTTGAGGATCGGCATGACAAGGGGAATATCATTTCAAGAGCATGGAATTGCAACAGGAAAGGGGCCCCGGACGGGGCCCCCTGCAAGTAACAACAGTTTCTACTGCAGAGTGGAATCTTCCTCGACCGGAGCGTCCATGGGAATAAACTCTTCAATAGGTACTTCCATGTAGTCTATCATCCACTGTGCATCGTCTGCAAGTTCAGATTCCGGATACTCTGCTACAAGAACACCGAAAGCATCTCTTGCAGCATCGTAATCTTTAAGCTGTTCGCTGAAAGTGAATCCGATAAGGAACTGTGCCTGATCGCAGCGTTCGTTTTCCGGATATCTCTCAAGGAAAAGCTTGAAGTATACCACAGCCGTTTCAGGGTCAGTTCCCATCGATTCCTGAGCAAGTGTCATAAGGCTGTCTGCACCAATGGATTCTGCGGGCAGAAAGGCATCTTCGTTTATTTCAACAGTGTACTTCTCTCTGAGACTGGGGAATACTGTATCGTAGAGATAATCGTTAACAATACCAGGTCTCAAAGAGGCTTCAATGGATTCATGAACTTCTTCCAGAGGTTTAGTTCCGTCTTCGACCTTGTCAGCAACCATGAAAAGGGTTGTTCCAAGATTTGTGCGAACCGGTCCAAACACCGCGCCTGGTTCTGCTGCGAACATATCATTCATAAACTCGAGTTCTACTTCTATGTAGGGTATCGGTGCATTCACCGTAATCCAACCTAAGTCTCCGGCAAGGGCAGCACTGGGCTGGTGTGTAGAGAACCTTGAAGCAGCGTCAGCGAAGGTCATACCGCTGTCAATGGCAGCAACAGCAATATCCATGTCATCTTCGGAATTGGTTACAATTGCCGAAACCTGTATCTGGGCGTACTGGTGGTAAATATCTCCGGCATGCTGTTCGTAGTAGGCGACAATATCGTCTTCTGAAACTTCGGCAGTGTCTACAATGTAGCGCTGGTAGTATTCTTGAATAAGTGCGCCCTGCCGGGTGTCTTCAATCTGCTTTTCCGCTTGTTCCACCTGGGCTATCACCGAGCTGTCCTGATCCATGCCTGCTTCAAGGGAAGCGAGCCTGATCAGCTCTCTCTCTATTATACTGTCGAGTATTAGTTGTTTGCCTTCCGGAGTTTCATAACTTGCCCTCTGGTAGGGTGGAATCACTTCCAGCTCTGCCAGAATGTCTTCTTCTGTTATTGGTGTATCGTTGATAACAGCATAAACACTATCGGCAGGGGGATCATTTACTGTAACCCCATAGGTTTCCCTGAGGCCGGGCATGAAATCATTTCTGAAGTAGTCACTCACAAGGGCTGGTCGCAACACTTCTTCAATTGATTCCCTTGCTTCGTCTATGGAATCGTAGGATTCCGGCCTCTGCTCGGTAACCGTAAAGATGTGTGTACCGAGGTTTGTATTGTATGGCGGAAGGATGGTTCCCGGTTCTGCTGAGAGAAGTAGGGAAACAAGTTCCTGATCATCTCCTATGAACGGGACATCCCCGCCCTGTTCCACCCAGCCGATGCTTCCGCCCTGAGAAGCCGTTGCCGAGTGTTCGCTGAGTTGAACAGCAACAGAATCAAAGGGTGTTCCGTTTTCCAGCTCAGCCTGCGCTTCTGCAAGCTTGTTGTCTGAGCTTACAAGAATATGGGAAACCAGAGCAGCGGGGTTGTTGTGGTACTGCTGCATGTTATTCTCGTAGTAGTCTGAAACAAGAGAGTCGGGTATTTCAACAGCTTCTACTATCATCTTCTGATAGAACACCTGGCCCATTGCCCGATTACGAACATCTTCCACCTGTTTCACGGCATCCGCAACCATAGCTAAAACTGTGGAGTCCTCATCAAGCCCCTCATCCATAGCAGCCAGAAGGAGAAGCTCTCTTTCTATAATGTGGTCGAGAAGGGCTCTTTTTCCGCGGAGGGTCTCAAAAGAAGCGCGCTGGTAAGGAGGGATTCTTTGTATTTCAAAATCAAGATCCTCCATTGTGATAACCTTGTCGCCTATTCTGGCAACATCTTCTGCGCCAAGTGAAGCCGAGCCGCAGCCGGTTGTGATCACTGATAAAACAATTGCAAAAAGAATAATATATTTTCTCATCGTCTGTTTACTCCTTGATCGATGTGTTGGTTTCAGGTGTATTGTAGGAGATTAACCCCCTGGCGAATTCAGCCATTGCGGCTTTTACAGCATTCTGCTGTGGATTTTCCATTTCCGGAACCAGGCAGGGGGCACCATCTCTTAGCGCACGAACCCTCTTTGCCATGGCCAGAGCGAGTTTGTATTGATTTGTGCTTTCCGAAGCAAGGTTTTCAACTTCTTCAAAGGACTTCATACCTGTTGGCCTCCATCTATCTGGTGTTGCATGCGAATGCTGATTGTTAAGAATGGGGAATATACAAAACATACCCCGGAAGAGGTCAGTTGTTCCTCTTCCGGGGCAGCAGATTAAATATGAACCGCTTTACTCCACCTCAGAGCCAGCAGAACGCTCTGTGAGCATTTCCCATCTGGGCTGGTCTACAAGGTCAACTTCCCTGAGTTCGGTTTTTACGTAACCCAGCTCAGTAAGTTCCCACATGCGAACAACCGAGATGTTGTCGTTGTCACCGGCAACGGCACCATCTGCTCTGCTGGGGAAACAAAGAGGCTGCTGAAAACTAACCTCAACCCTGGACTTTTCCGGGTCTGATGTTGTGTAGGCAACAAACTTCCATGTCTGTACATTGATAGAATCGCCTCTGGCCCGCCCCCTGGCTTCAGGGCGTTCCCAGAATGTAAGCAGAGTGTCTTCCTGAATATCAAAAATGTATTCGCCACCAAGGGGATCTGACAGTTCGAAAACATTTATCTCAAGATTTTCTACTTCGGTAGGTTTCAAAACAGAAGGGTACCGGCCTGCGAGATAGGAAGCTTCTTCCTCGCTTACCCTGATAAGAGCAGACCTTGATACTTCAGTTCTTTTGTTTTCCGCGTACTGCGGGAAGGGAAGTCTGGAAAAAGTTTCCATCCAGTCTGCTTCCATAAACAGTGAGTCCGGATAATCCTGCTCTGTAAGACCGCCCACAACTCCACCGTGCCTGTCGTGGTTAGGACACGATATAGCGAACTGAGTTCCCAGTGCCAGTTTAGCATCGTAGTGATACATGGAATCGGGGAAACCCGCTGCTCTTAGTGATGGACACACAGCAATGGTGTCGGCAAAACCACCGTAGGCAAGCAGTGAATCGAGAGTGGGTGCAGGAGAACCTTCGTTCATGTACATGTGGTCAATGTTTGCCTTGGAAAGCTCGTACATCTGTGTTCTGCAGGCCTCGCGAGGAATTCTGTACATTTCAACCCGCTGGTTAATTCTGAAAATTAGTAAGACAGCAAGGAGTACAATCAGCACTCTCACAAGAACCTTTGAGCCCATTTAATTCCCTCCGATAGCGATTTGTAATTAGTGTTTCGAATCTCTTATGAATGTCCGCACTAATTTACGACCCTCTGTCTCTCTGTGTCAATATCCAGCTTGACCAGCCACAGCACCCACAACAGGTACCGCTGGAACAAAAGCCTGAATTTCAACCGAACCCTCCGAGTATGCAACCATATCGCTGACGGAGGCAAGTGATACTGTAGCGTGCCCTGAGCTGATATCAACAGGTTGTGTTGTAACACTGTCCATGGATAGAACCACAGATGACGGGCCTGTAACTTTTATGGACACAGGTTCTACAGACAGCAACCGGAACCTGTTGGGCACGGCATCGGAAGACAGCACCGCAACAGGAAGTTCACGGGTGATCACGGTGTCTATTGTGAATGAAATAATGTTGGGAACCACTCTCGATATGGCAACAGAACTTTGAGAGTGAATATCGGAAATACTGAGCTCTATAAGACCGTCAGCGGGGAACGAGGAATACCCCCCAGGCTGAACTGTTCTTCTGATAAGCGTCAGCGGTGACCCAATCTGGTATCTGAGCATCGCCAGACCGGATCCTGTGAGCCTTACGGTAACAGAGTCTTTGCTGACACCGCCAACGATATAATTTCCTTCGACTTCCAGGTACAGAGGTAAACTGACCTCTACGGAAAAATCTTCGTTATCAATGGCTGCACCCCAGATCAGTGTACCCACTAAAAGGGCTAGAACAATCCGACTTACCCGCTCGGTACCTGCAACCTCAGTCTTCATTGCCTGGAGAGTTGAAGCCGATAGCGCTGTGCTCTTTTGATTCAGCAAGAGCACCGTTCTTTTTCTCGTAGGCTTCCACCTGCTTGGACAACTGTTCAGCAAATGCCTTTGCTGCGTGTGGTGACATAATCACTCTAGATTTCAAATTGGCAGCTGAGGCACCGGGCATAATTCTGGCAAAATCAAGAACAAACTCTGCTCTTGAAAAGGCAACCAGAACCATGTTGCTGTAGGTTCCGTCTGTGTCTTCAGATTTTACATTGATGCGTGGCCTTGTTTTAACCATTATTTTATCTCCGTGGTTGTGTTTCACCGGTAGCATTGTGCCGTGGCCTGCTCCGGTCAAGGTTTGGAGGTAATATTGGGTCTTGAAAAGAATACGCAAAGCCTGTTGCAAAAGCTTCGGGGTAGAAGAGTACTTGTTGTCGGTGATCTTGTTCTGGATCACTATCTCAACGGAAAGGTGTCCAGAATATCTCCGGAAGCACCGGTGCCTGTGGTAACGCTGGGAGACAACTGTGAAAACAGTATCCCTGGAGGAGCAGCAAATGTTGCGCTGAACGTTCTTTCTCTGGGAGGCGAGCCTGTAATGGCAGGAGTTACCGGCAGTGACAGTGATGGCGAGAGTATCAGAGAGCTTCTTTCCGAGGCCGGAGTGAACATCGATGCTGTGGTTTCAGATCCGGGCAGGCCAACTACTGTGAAAACAAGGGTTATGGGAAGAAGCCAGCAGCTTCTACGAATTGATAGGGAAAAAACTCATCTGCTTTCACCTGCAGTTGAAACAGAGCTGAAATCGGGAATAGATCAGATAATGGACACTGTGAGTGCCGTGATTATAGAGGATTACGACAAAGGGGTTCTTACGCCGGAACTGGTAAAGCATATAGTGAATAGTTCCATACAGAGAAAACTGTACCTGGCAGTGGATCCGAAAATAAGAAATTTCTGGAGTTATTCCAGCTGCAGTATGTTCAAACCAAACAGGCATGAGGCTGGTTTTGCCCTTGGAGTGAACATTGATAGCGTTGGAAAAGCCATTGATGCTGCCGTGGAAATACGCAGCCGTCTTTCCGCAGAAGCAGTTCTTATCACACTGGGCTCTAACGGTTCCGTTCTGGTGCAGGGTAACGGCAGGGAGCCCCGGCATCTAAGAGCAGTCACCAGAAATGTGTTTGATGTGTCCGGTGCAGGTGACTCTGTAATTGCAGTTATAGGGCTTGCCGGAAGCTGCGGCATCGATACAGTAGATGCGGCAACGCTGGCAAATTTTGCCGCTGCGGCAGTTTGCAGAGAACCTGGAGTTTATGCAGTAAGCCCGGATGACATCTTGAGAGAGGCAGGCAGGTTTGAGTGATTGCGTCTGGAGAGCTCCCGTTCTTTCTGC